>Ga0325414_1001349_pt1 | contig 23440 bp, 15 predicted proteins | sample PopdelMetagenome_8_FD_206183 | JGI IMG/M metagenome (GOLD analysis project Ga0325414, IMG submission 206183) | Populus deltoides microbial communities from Bellville, Georgia, United States - Leaf-PdKOR-R3 | ecosystem: Host-associated > Plants > Phyllosphere > Phylloplane/Leaf | place: USA... | reverse complement strand
TATAAATGGTATGCTTTAAGATCTTATTAAATAGAGGCTTAATCTTGTTATAAAAAAACTAACTTGAAAATATCCTTAATATTAAACTATAAAAATCATAACAGACCACACACCCATTAGGTGTATGGCTAATTGATTTTATTCTGAAAATCGGTAAATAGACTTAATTTGTCATATCATCTATAGACTGAGCAAATAAACGAAGGACACCAAGATAAAATATAGTATTCCATATGATTAAAAAATGTTAAAAAATTCTCTCAACTACATGAAAAAAATAAAAACAATAAATTTGAAAAATATTATATAAAGAATTTATAATTTAAAAGATTAAGAAAACATAAATTTTATTCTCATTTAATATTTAAGTTAATGAGTAAAATATATAAAAAAATTCAGCATATCAAACTTATACATAATTAACCTTAAAATAATTGATAATATCATCTTTCTTAACCTTCTTAACAACAACAACATAATTTCTTTTCAACAGCACATTTTGCCTAAAGCCTCCAATCACCTTAAACTAATTATGATTTGTTTGTTTAAAAGGGTGGATAACATGTCATTTGCTTTTTTATTTTTGAAAATAAAATGTAGACGACATGTCATCACTTGTGACAAATAATGCGTAGTTTTCTTGCCAATATTGTGATCACTATAGAGATGTCTAGAAAATTATATAGAGATATTTTAACCTCAAAATTCATTTTCAACCTAAAAAAAAGATAAGAAACACCCTAAAAATTTCAATAAATCAATTTTTCAACTCAAACTACCCCTAAATAGATTAAAAACTGTAAAATTAAACCAAAAAAAGTTCTTTCTTAACCTTGATCTATTTTTTTGGCAAGATAAATGTTAAAAAATACCTCAAAAAAATTCCTCTCATAAAATGAAACTCGTTCACAGTAGGATCAACTTTTTTTTATTGCTAGAATATAGTCATTCAATAACTTTCTCTCCCTTTCATGTTTTTTCAGTGAATTTCGCCCTCATCTCTCTAACCTAATGACCAAAAAAGAACAAAATAAAGGGCAGGACAAAAATAACAATGCTAAAAACAAAAGGGACCGTAAAAAAAAAAAGATGGACAAAAAAGTACTTTTTTGTATGAATGTGAAATTGGCCATGCAATTTTCTTCTGTTTTCCAGTTTGATCCTCCTTTTAATTATGTTTTTTTTTCCTACAATGTCAAACTATATCTCATTAAATTGGCTTCGAATCAAGTTTAAAAATTTATCAAAAAGCTTTAAATCATTAAAAAATATAAAGATAAGAGACTACTAATTGACAAAACACCCAAGATAGCCCACAAAAAGATGTAATAAAAAAAATTTGATGACCAAAATAAAAATAATTGGCACTAATGTAATCCACAGTAAAAGATGAAAGGCTGATAAACAATAAACACGCACGATTTCTTTGTAATTGTAATTATAATTGTAATGAAATATACTTATGGGCTAGATTTTGAATATATATGAACTAATGATGAAATTAATTTGAATTATGAACATTGGAAATTAATCATATTTAATCAAAAGAAGAATGACTTATAGATAAATAGATAATTTTGAAACTTCATAGCATAATTGTTATGTCATTTCTGGTTAAGTGGGTTGATTTAGAAAAGGTTAGATACTGAACCTGATCCGGGCTAGGTTTTTAGTTGAATCAAATAAAACATTAACTCACTAAAACTTGGTTAAGCTCCTAGATTTTTAGCGATCCAATTGACATGGTAAAACTAAGTCGAGTCAACATTAAATGATTTTTTAAAAGAATGAGATGACATCATTTTAATAAATTAGTTGACTTAAGTTGACTCGATAACCAACGAGTTTGCTTAATAACTTAATGACTAAAGTTTTTTTTCTTCTGGATTGGTCACCGAATGAGGTATGACAACTATGTTAAAACATAGAAACAAACCAATCTTGGCACCAAATCACTTTATGGAATTAAATTTGGTAAATAATGATATTCTAAAATCCAGTATATTCAATGAACGAGTTATTTGGTGTTTGGATAGTGGTTGGTCAACATGTTCATTTACTTAGTTGTCTTCTCCTTAGCTTAGGAAGTATTGAAATACTGGTAAAAGCCTTAATACCTAAAAAAGCAGTTCCTATCTATATAACTTAAAGATGGAGTGATAAAGTTAGTAACTTTAAAGGGGAAAGACAATAAATGAAAGAAAGAGCCTTAAATTCCAAGAATAAAAGTGTTTGTTATTTTTTGGGTGTGATTAATGCTCTGAAATATACATGTGAACACCAAAAAAAAAAAAGAGCTAAGCTAAAACAACTTCACCGTTACTGCCGATTTCTGGATCGGCAGCAACAAAGTTTTTGGCTGCCGATTTCTGAATCGATAGCGGCATAGTTTGGGACTGCCGATTTCTGAATCAACAGCGACGTAATTTTTCTGCTGATTTCTGGATCAGCAGCGACACAGTTCTTGCTATCGATTTCTCAACAGTGGCACAATATTTGGCCGTTGATTTCAGAATCAGCAGCAGCAAAGCTTTTGGCTGTCGATTTTTGAATCGGCAGCGACGCAGTTTTGCTGCTGATTTTTGAATCGGCAGCGGCACAGTACTTGGCTGTCGATTTTAGAATAGGCACCAGCAAAGTTTTAAGTTGCCGATTTCAGAATTGGCAGCGACACAGTTTTTGGCTGCCGATTTTTGAATCAACAGCAGCGCAGCTCTCGCTGCCAATTTTTAAATCGGCAGCGACGCAGTCTATGGCTGCTGATTTCTAAATTGGCAGCAACACTATCAAACCTAGCAAAAAATTATTTTTGGACCAACCTATCCTAGGAGAGAATGAAAATAGAAACCAACCCAAAAATAACCCAAAAGAGGGATAAGGACAACCTTGGTCTAACGTTCAAACACCCCTTTATATTTAAGAGGGGTATAAATGCAGCAAAGAGAGAGAAAGGGGCACTCTTTCCAAAAGGGGTTGCATGCTCTTGCCTTCTTCCTCTCCCCAAAAATCTGCCGCAACAACTGCATACCCAATTGCATGCACCACCTTTGAATGCTAGAGAAGAAGGGTGACCAATGGAAAGATAGAAGTGGCTGAAGCTATGTAAGGAGAAGGGTCTAGGCCCCTTCCTCATAACCGGCCAGCAGTTGTGACTGCAACAACAGCCACCCTCTCCAAGGAGAAGACCCACTTACACTAGCTGCATGTCCCCTGTCTTTAGTGTTTGAAGAAGAAGAAAGCTAGGGAGTTACGTTGATGACTGAAACTATGAGAGGAGAGAGAGTGTGACAGACTCGCTGTACAACAAAGATGGAAGAGATGGAAAAACTGAGAATGAGGAAAGACCATGTCACCAAAACTTGCTCTAAAGTTGTAAAAAACGTGAGGTAAGAGAAGTAGTTTTCCTTGGCTGGTTGCTGCCTCACGATTTCAGAACAAGGAGGGGATGAAAACCCCAAAGCAGAAGGTTTAGTGTTCATGCACTTATAGTTTTAGAAATAATTAAATGGAAGATCTAAGGGGAATGAGATGAAGAAATGCAAAAATTATGATCTTATTGAACCCTTAAGGACATAATTGAACAAAAACATAATGTATAATGGTGTTATTATCTTGATTCTTGCATATATAATAGAAGAACTTGTGTTAGAAAGGGTTATGTACAAAATTGTGCAGTCATTGGGACCTTAGACCCTGCTGAAACCAAAACTAGAACTATGTTGGTGTTAATAACATAAATTTCTATTTGTGTTTAATGAAATTATATAATAATATGTTAAGATGATGTTATGTGCAAAGTTAGGTTGTATGCAGCGAATTAGTTTCACTGCCGAATTAAGTGGTCTGCAGCGAATTAGTTTCGTTGTCGATTTGTGTTATCTGCAGCAAAGGAATTTTCGCTGTCGAATTGTGTTGTTAGCAATGAATTAGTTCCGTTACTGAATGTTGTTGCCTGCAGCGAATCAGTTTCGTTGTCGAATCGTGTTGTCTGCAGCGAATCAGCATTCGCTGCTGAAATTGCATTGTCCTGTAGCGAATTTGTGATTCGCTGCTGAAATTGAGTTGTTTGCAACGAATTAACATTCACTACCGAATTATGTGTTCTGTAGCAAATTTGGGATTCGCTGCCGAAGTTATATGGTCTACAGCGAATTTCTACCGAAAGTGAGTTGTTTACATCGAATTAACATTCGCTGCCGAATTGTGTGTTCTGGAACGAATTTGGGATTCATTTATGAAATTGAGTTGTTTGCAGCGAATTAACATTCACTTCCAAATTGTATGTTCTACAGCGAATTTAGGATTCACTGCCGAAGTTGAATTGTCTGCAGTGAATTTGAAATTTATTGTCGAAGTTGAGTTGTTTGCAGCGAATTAACATTCGTTGCCGAATTATGTGTTTTGCAGCGAATTTAGGATTCGCTACTGAAGTTGTATGGTCTGCAGCGAAATTGAAATTCTTTGCTGAAATTGAATTGTTTGCAGCGAATTAACATTCGCTGCCGAATTGTGTGTTCTACAGCGAATTTGGGATTCACTACCGAAGTTGAATTGCCTGCAGTGAATTTCAAATTCGCTGTCAAAGTTGAGTTGTTTGTAGCGAATTAACATCCGTTGCTCAATTATGTGTCCTACATCGAATTTAGGTTTGCTGCTGAAGTTCTATGGTCTGCACCGAGTTTAAAATTCGCTGCTGAAATTGAGTTGTTTGCAGCGAATTAACATTCGTTGTCGAATTATATGTTCTACAACGAAATTGTGATTCATTGTCGAAGTTGTATTGTCTGCAGTGAATTTGTGACTTGCTGCCGGAATTGAGTTGTCTGCAGGGAATTAGCATTCACTGTCGAAAACATGTTGGTTACAGCGAAGTAGCATTCATTGCCGAAATTGTGGCGCCAACAGCGAAACAGTTTTTGCTGCCGAAATGGTAGCTTTCAACGAACCAGTTTTCGCTGCTGAATTGCGCAGCTTACAGCGAACCAGTTTTCACTGCTGAACTGTCTAACTTGTAGTGAGTCAGTTTTCGCTACTGATTTCTACAATAGGCCTCCTGGGTAGAAAGGACTCAAATGCTTGCAACAATTTCATTGTATGATGGTGTAATATGTGGAACACTTGAATATGAACATATAGAGTCTTGAAATAAGTATGGTGATGAATGTGATTTAAGGATGCAAATATACTGAATTGTGGCATTGATGTCTTAGGTGATGCGACCAGGATCAGACCATTGCCAAGACAAGGACAAACCGTAGGTGCAACAGGTAGGTGTTTTCCACCTTCTTGTATGATGTTTATGTTTTGAAATGATTTACTTATGATGATATATTATTGAATCCTTGATGAATGATGAAACAACAATGAAATGTCTGATTGAATTCTTGATGATTGTCGGAATGACTATAAAATGTTGATCGAGTTCTTGATGAATTGAGACGATGATGAAAATGTTAATGTTCTGAAATGACCCGTTTGAGGTGGTTATATTATTGCGTTGCGATGAATATTAAACTGACTATGAGATGGTGATTGGGCTGCTGACGAATGGTTGTATGAGTATTACGAAGGATCTACCGTTGTATTTTATTGAATGTAATTGTGACGAATGGTTGTATGAGTATTACAAAGGATCTACTGTCATATTTTATTGAATGTAATTGTGACGAATGGTTGTATGGGTATTACGACGGATCTACCGTCGTATTATATTGAATGTAATTATGACGAATGGTTATATGAGTATTACGAATGATCTACTATTATATTATACTGAAAGTTAATTATCATGAATGGTTGTATGAGTATTACGAGGGATCTATTGTTGTATTCTTTTGATCATTAACTATCATGAATGGTTGGATGAGTAATACAAAGGGTGTACTGTTGTGTTATTCTGAATGTTAAACTATTATGGAATGTTTGTATGTGTATTATAAAGGATCTATTATCATGTTTACTCACGGGTCGTTTGTATGAGTATCACGAAGGGTCTACTATTATGTTACAGTGAATGTCAAATTGTTATGAACGTTTGAATGAGCAATTCAAAGGATATTACCATGTTATAGTGATCTTATAAACTTCCTTTGAAACGTTGGATTGGTTAATGATTAGCTTCGGCTAATGGCATTTGAATGGATGATCGAGACAAATGTTTGATTAGCTTTAGTTAATGGCATCCTAAGTGGATGACCAGGATAAATGATGATTAGCTTTGGCTAATGGCATCCGAATGGATGATCGGGACAAATGTTTGATTAGCTTCGACTAATGACACTTGAATAGATGACCGAGATCATTGATTGATTAGTTTTGGCTAATGCCATCCTAAGTGGATGACCGGGATAAATGATGATTAGCTTCGGCTAATGGCATCCAAGATGGATGACTGGGTTATGATTGTTGATCAGTTTCGGCTAATGGCATCCTAAGTGGATGACCATGATAAATGTTGATTAGCTTCGGCTAATGGCATCCGAGATGGATGACTAGGAAAATTAATTGATTAACTTCGGCTAATGGCATCTAAGTGGATGACCAGGATAAATGTTGATTAGCTTTGGCTAATGGCATCCAAGATGGATGACCGAGACAATTAATTGATTAGCTTCAGCTAATGACATCCTAAGTGGATGACCGAGATAAATGATGATTAGCTTTGGCTAATGGAATCCAAATGGATGACCGGGACAAATGTTTGCTTCGGCTAATGGCATCCGAATGGATGACTGAGACAATTGATTAATTAGTTTAACTAACGACATCCTAAGTGGATGGTCGGGATAAATGATGATTAGCTTCGGCTAATGGCATCCGAGATGGATGACTAGGTTGTGATTGTTGATCAGTTTCAGGTAATGGCATTCGAGATGGATAACTGGGATAAATGTTTAATCAGCTTTGACTAATGGCATCCGAAACGGATGACCGAGTTGTGATTGATGATTAGCTTCGGCTAATGGCATCCATGATGGATGATCGGGTCGTGTTTGATGATTTGCTTTGGCTAATGGCATCCATGGTGGATGGTTGAATTGATTATAAAAAAAAATTAGCTTTGGTTAATGGTATCTATAGGAATGACGAGGTTGATTTCGTGATTAGTTTTTGTTAATGGCATCCAAGACGGATGACCGAATTTAAATGTTGCAATTAGATACGGCTATAAGTATCCAAGGTGGATGATCAGGTTAAGGTGAAGTATTTAACCCCTATCGATGTTAAACTTCAGCACCACAACCTCATGGAGAGGTTGGGGTGTATGAGTGAGAAAAGTACAGTTAACAAAATAGTAAGAGATGTACAATGTATATAAGAAGTATAAGAAGGAATCTTCACATTCTAAGTTAATAACAAAAAGCAACGACAATGTACTTCTAGATGTTTATTATTATGTTAGATTGTTTACAATTCTTATACCCATGTTGTTTTGTAACAGGGACATCACACAATCAAGGTGCATATGAAATCCTATCCCACAAGTTCATATATTTTGAAAGTGCTATGTAATAGTATGACTTAGCTATTATGTTGAATATTTGCCATTCAACACTTTTGTAAGGACTTGTAATAGAAATTGTAATGGAGCACGGATGGGGATGTGCGAACATGTAGTCACGATGCTATGAATACATTTATGTGGTAATTCCTTTTATGGGGATGTTATATTGTGAAATCACATGAGGATTGTTTGAAAGAAAGTACTAGTTGTGTAAGATTGTCGATTATAAACGTGTGTTGATAACGAGATTGGAATAGGAATGCAAACACACGGGTATGCCAATATGACGTAATGTAAATATATGAATATGAAAATATAATATTATGGACATGTGTATTGAGTATCTATTGTATGAGAATGTTGTTTTACGAGAACCATATCCCTATGAAGTCATGATAAGTAAGGAACATAATTACTAATTCATAAAATGTCATTGCGAGAAATATATAAAAAAAATCCATCGATTTTGGCCTTAAAAAAGTCAAGTCGTTACAATACAAGCTTTTTAGAGTAAGAAAAGTTTGGAATCTTTTACCTGGGTGGTTTAAAGGGTATTTATACTCCTTGAACCTTATCATTTTGATAGAGTCAGGAGGGCTTGAAGAATTATTTCCACTTGGTGACATTGAGAGATAAAGATCTCTTACACATCATTAATGAAAGTTAAATATCCCTTACACATTATTAATGAGATGGAAAATATGGTAGGCCTTTTGAGAGACCTTTTATACATATATAGATGTAGGGAGATGATTATCTCTAACACGAGTAGATCATATCATTAATATAAAAATAGAGTTCCATAGTCTTGGATTTCTAAGACCAATTGGACATGGCATGTAGCTAAACTTAGATGAGATATGCCTGATAGCTCTTTAAACCCATAGTCCTTAGGCTCAGCTCATGACTGAACCTAATTGCACTTGATCTAGTGCTTTGTTAGACCCACATTACCTTGGATTCACCTCTAGAGAACACCTAAGTATGTTGAATCTGGTACCTTGCCAGGCCCATGTTACCTTGAGTTCACCTTCAGAGTGGACCCAATTATATTTGGTCTGACACTTGTTAGGCTCACGTTGCCTTAGGTTCACCTCTAATGTGGAACAAAGTATATTGGATATGACATCTTGCCACACCCACATCACCTTGGGTTAACCTCTGGAGTGGAACCAAGTATATTGGATTTGACATTTTCCGAGACCTATATTTCCTTAGGTTCACCTCAAGATTGAACCCAAGTATATTGGGTCCGGCACGTTGCTAGACCCGCATTATCTTTGTTATATCTCAAGGATGAATCCAAATATATTGGGTCTAGCATTTTGGTCCCATACGTGAGGAGAAAAAGAGTTTTTCCCGTGGATGTCTTTTGAGTTGTTCTCTAGGCCCATAAGATTTCATTGAGCAGCTTTGCCTATTTTGACTTGGCTTTTTGTCTACCTATTGTGTTATGGCTTTCTATCTCTTACCCTCAAAGGTCCTCTTTTTTCTTGCGGACTAGATGAGTAGTTGGATCCACCTTCAACTTGTGAGTGGTAACTTTAGGGTTGATTCCTAGTATGCTTGAGGTGTTTGTTGCAAAATTAGACTTTTAGATGTGCAAAAGCTCTCTTAGTGATTGCTATTGTGTTGGTGTCAGGGTAGAGCCTACTTTTATGATGGCATGTTCATCTTCTCCTAGAGAAACATCCCTTAACTTTTTAATGGATTCAATTTTAATCTTTACTCTTTTCTTTAAAGACCCTTGGTAGTCTGATACCAGTACTTTCTTGCCCTTCAAGCGAGCACTGTCTTGAAGTTACGTGATTTCCCTACACCATGGCCACTCCCTTCTAAGTTGGGAACTTTAGTGTCAAGTACTAGTACTGATGACAACATTGATTTGATGTAGAAAAGGTCCGCCCAAGATGGCATTGTAGGCTAATGTCATATCAATTACTATGAAGCTTTGCTTGAGGGATACACATTTTGGGGGAGTTTTAATCATATTAGAGAGTTTCGAGGTGCCCTTCACCAACACGCTTGAGCCTTTTATTTCGTGAGGGGAGTCTTTACTAGTGTCAATCTTGAAAAAAGGATCCTCATCTAGGTCATGACTTATATGAAGAGGATGTTGACTACACTATCATCATTCATCAACACCCGATGTACTCAATGGTTCGAAAGAATAGTAGTGATGACAAGGTTGTTATCGTGTGGAAAGGTTACTCCCTTCCAATCTTCAAGATTAAAGACAATTCGTTTAGCAGTCGAGAAGTTGTTAGGATTTATTTCCCATACTTTGTCTTTCCATTGCTAGAGTCACTTCTTATAGAGGTACCTCTTAAGATCACACTGATCTCAAGCAGAGCCAATATAGATTGACCGAACTCTTCTCTATTCTGCCCAGGATGGAAATTTTTCTTTAGAAACTAGTGAAAATAACCTTTAGCTATCAATCTTTTAGTTTTCTTTTTCAAGACATAATAGTCTTTTGTATCATGTCTTTTGTCTTTATGGAAAAAAAAAACTGTATCTTTTAGATGAGCGGGTGTTGAGAGGAGACTTCATGAGTGAAAGATAGTGAACAAACTCCTTGCCTTGGATTATCGCGAAGACTTCAGCGAGGGTGGTGTTTAGTGGAGGAGTATGCATTTCAAGGTATCCTAGGCTTTCCCTAATTGGTCTCTTTTAACCCTTCCTAGGGTTATTGTCCCTTCTAAGAGGGTGATCTCGCTTTAATGACCTCTTAGACTATTTATCTCTAAAGAAGTAGGGAAGACCATGATGCAACACACTCACCTCTTGTACTCGAATATGGTTCTCCATGACTTGCTTCACTTTTAACAACCTTATGTCTAGTAGGGCTTACAACTCCTTCTATAGAGTTTTTTCCTTCCCTCCATTGATAAGGCCTTCATAGGCTGCATACTCTATCAATTTTTTAACCTTAATGATCTCCTCATTAAACTGTTTCAGGTATGCTCGTGTAGACTCATCATATGTTTGAGTAATTCCAAAAAGTTTAGTGGAACTTATTCTGGTTGGGATACTTATATTGAAATGTGTCACTAGCTTGACACAAAGGTCATTGAAACTCGTGACTAGACCTGACTCTACATTATTATACCATACTCGTACTGAACCCTTGAAGGTTATTAGGAGGATTTTGCATATGGCATGGTTGTCCTGAATGACCAATTCTAGACTACTTTATATATTTTGTACATGCTCCTCGAGGTTTGTAAGCTAGTTATAATTATCTAGAGTCATCTTCATATCAATATAGTCCCTAGGTATGTGAGTGTTTAACACCCATCTAAATAGATGAGAGTTTTTAATCTGATGGGAGGTGTAGACATCTTTTTGCATATTTTTTTTCTGGCTGATTTCCACTCTTATTCTTATAGGGTTCTAAGAAGATTGAGGTTTCTAGTGTGGAATGACGTGATTCATAGATGGCCTCCTTCTCATGTTGGTTAGATAGATGTCTAGAGTATCCACTACATGCTCAACCATCATGAGGACACATATGTTTTTTAGAATGGTTGGATGACCTCTGAGGTTGAAAACCCCCCATAAACTCTTTCTGGCCCTCTTTTTCTGGGTACAACCTGTTATTATGGAGGTGGTAAGGAGGATGCAACGACTTGTTGAGATGGCACTGGGATCTATTGTATATTTTCTCTTGCTTGTTGATTTGTCAACACTACTTTGGTAAGGAGTCACACTTAATTAATAAGTTATTGAAGGGTTGGCCGTACAAGAGTATTTGTTGTGGCAGGGAGATTAGTAACTCCTCCTATTCCAGGATTGTCCTGATTATCTGCCAATAATGATGATGAGTAGTGTCACACCCGGACATCGTGGTGACCGATTAAAAAAATAATCTCGACTGGAAAAGAAACAGATATCTGGCATCTTGTTCTTTTAGGGGAAAAGGTCTTGTTCAAGGAGTCGCCACCTAGTATAATGGTCAATATGAACCCTAACTGGTCAGCATAGATTCTATGGTACGGGACTAGTTATGCAAAAAGGAAGATGTTATCACCCCTTAAACATCCTTCCTAAGGCAGGCTGCATTGCTGGTTTTGTCGAAAATTGCTAAGAATTTGTTCTCCTTTCTCTCTTTTTTTATTCTTCCTTTCATGTTCCTAACTCTAGCGTCAGTGAACAATTCCTACGACTATTTCCAACTCTGGCGTTGGTAAATATCACACAAATCCAAAAAATAAGATACTCCTGACTCTGGCGTCAGTGAATATTTTCGCAAAAAATGAATTTGAAGAAGAAATTTTTTATGTCATTTTTTCTTGTTTATCCTTTATTATTATTTGCTCTTTTTAGATGGAAGTAAAAAAAAATTGCACGACATATTTGCATTTAACAATAATAGTTCACAGATTGAGCACATCTACAAAAAATACAAACACAAAGAAAAAAAATAAAACAAAGTGCGAGGGGCCCACAAATAAATCAACGAAGGCCCCAAATATTTTTGGAATTTTCTGTTATCGAAAAAGGGTTCGTTTGGTCAAATATCAAATTAGAATGGACATAAAAATTATGACCAAGGCATAAGGGTGTGTTTTGCCAAGCACACCCTTAGCAAACACAATTTGAGTGGGCTAGGCCTAAAGCCCAGACCCGGCCCACTCTTTTTTTTTTTCCTTTCGGGGCTGGATCTAGCCAAGCCATGCGTGAAAGGTTCACGCATGCATGCAATAGTAACCAATTAATTATTTTACAAAGGAAGGAAGGGAACTTACCTAGGCGTGCGACTGCTGGAGGCGAAGTTGAGGGAGACTGGGCTTAAAAAAAAGGGTTAAGGGGGGCGGCAGCTAGTATAGAGTTTGCCGCCCCCTTTTTTTTTATGTTTCTCTCTTTTAGGGTTTCTGGTAATGGCCTCCTTTTGGGGTCTCTTCTTTTAGGGTTTCTTTCTAATCGTCCTCATTTGCATCACTGAGGTCTGTATTTATAGTGTCAGAGTCCCTTCGCGTGTGAGAAACAATGTTTCAATCAAACTCATTCTTTTTTTTGAAGTTTGAATTTGATTAAAAATCAAATTTGAAAGCGAATAACTATCATTATCTTGAAGATAAGGATAAAATGACAAAAGTACATTGTAGTCCCTAGTTTTCACGCAAGTTGCCAAATCACACTTTTCATCGAAATAAATCTCTGATATTTTAATTTTACATTTTAAACCCTGTAAAATTATATTAAAAAGCCAATGGGCCATAATTGAGTTACAACAAGTGGGGAAATCAATAAACCAATAGAGTTATCAATTACTTTTTGGAAGTTTCTCATAGACAACGCCACCGACGATATCCTAAGATCCACTATGTTCAAGAAACATGTTATTTGATGTTCGGATAGTGGTTAATCAACATGTTCATATACTTCTCTTTTTCTTAGCTTAGGAAGTAGTAAATTATTGGTAAAAGCCTTAGTATCTGCTGTTGCACGTGTGCGGCATTGCAATGATCATCCTCCTGGAATAAGATAATCGGGAATGATGTGGAAGGAAAGGACAAGAAATTCTTGTCCTTTATGAGTAAAAAAAAAATGTGAGTTTCCATATAATATTTTGGTCCCTAGGAATCCTAATTAGTCTCAAAGTCTGGGAAATGAGACTGCTTGAATAAAGGAAACGAATTAGCACCCCTAATACACCTTACCCGAGGTAAACTGCATTGTTTATTTGTCTGATATAAACAAAGAAAAAGTTTTATTTTTTAACCATTGGTTTGTTTAAGGTTGAAAAAAAGTTCTCCTTAGTAAGAAGGTCATTATTTTATTATGCTAAAAACTTACCCATTCTACTGCCAATATAAAAATAAATTGTATTCTTATTTAATATCATGAATATGTCTTACATATAAATTCATAATCTCATATATTAAAAATAATAATTTGTTTTGGTATTTTTAAAATGTAAGCCAAATTCTTTGGAATTTTACAAACTTGTAGTAAAATCCATGCAAAAGTATTTTAGATTTTTAAAATAAATGCTCAAACTATTTTTTAGGATTGTTGGTCATATGTAATTAAAACATTTTGTTAATTAATTTTTTTATCCCTTTCCTCTTTTTTTTTTTATCATTCATATAACACAAAATAAAACGTAATAAAAAGAAAAAACACACACATTTTTTTTTACTATATTTTACTCACATACCCCACAATTACATGTTTACAACTAATAAAAATCCAAGATTAAAAAAAATTCAAACACACTAAAAATTTAAAATTTGCAAAATGGTCCTTTCAAAGGCTGGAAATAGGTTGGAGAGACTGCTGGGAACTTAGGAAGCACATTGAAAAACTCTAGGGCTAGAAGAATAGCGGCAGAACAGTGGTGCGCATATGCTTCATACGCCATTGCTATTGATGGCGCATGAACCCACGAGCTATTGTTGGTGAAGTGAAAAATGGGTGGATCGAACAGATCACCTCTTCCACTTTACATCTGTATCGGCAATGTCATACACCATCACCTGTAAAGTAAAGAAAAAAACACAAACAATTGGTTTTATTTTTTTCTTTTTCATAGATCTATTTCACAGGTTAGTTTTATCAATTTTTATTCCCCTTTCTGGTTGCTTTAACTATAAACAGTGGGAGAGAGGTATGGTAGAGGTCGGCGTTGTGGGTAAGGATTGGCCGTTGGTCCTCAGTTGGGTTGGAGAGGAAAAGATTGTTGCTACAGAGGTGGTCTTGTTGTTGGTGTAGGTCTGTCATTACTAACGATAGATCTGAGGAGAAAGATGAAGCTTAGCTAGGGAGATTGAGTCTCAGGTGTGAGAAGCTGAATATGGTAGAGAAAAAGAAGGATGAAAAGCCTTGTACAACTGTGTTTATAGGAGATAATGATGGGTCTTTGGTCTATCAGTATTTGGCTCTTCTTAGTGGAGGTTGTCATTGAAGTTCTTCACTAGTGTTGATGAAGGGATATTAGCTGCTTATAGAGAAAGGCTTGATCGATAAAGGCCATTAGTGTTTTGAATGGCCTTTCATGTATGCTTCTTCTCTTACAGTAAGGGTAAGGGAAATAAAAGGTTGATGTTCGGTGATTGGTGGTTGGTGGTTGACGGTTAGGGTTTTAAGTATATTAGGTATAAGGTTTTTTTGTGTATATATTTTGGGAGAGAGTGTGTGAGCTAAAGAGTTTTTTTTTTGTTTTGTTTTTCTTTGTTACGGCCTCCTCCCCCTTTTCGTTTGTATTAGATAAACACCTTCTTATAGGTGAAAACTTTTATCTTCTTTTCTAATTGCTTAGTCTAACAAGCAACCTAAATTCACTTTAGTTCCTTGGTTTCTTCCTTTTCATTTTGGTACCTGTGTCCAAATATGTTTTATTTTTTATTTTTTGTATTTTGTTTTTTTTAAAGGCAACATCAACACCGACTCAATGTGAAAAATCAACAATTTTAAAAATAACGTGTTAAAAGTTGAACTCACTGAAAAGAAATTTGAAATTTGAATCCTTTTGAGACAACGTTGAAACTAACGCAAATACGTCAAGAATATTTTTTTTTTATTGGTTGAAAATATTTAGAAAAACAGGGGGTCAAAAATTGGGTTACAACACCTGCAAAAACAGTCTTTATCGGTGAGACTTGAAGACTTTCCCATGATAAAGTCAATAACTTTAAAGGGGAAAGGCAATAAATGAAAGAAAATGCCTTAAATTCCAAGAACAAGAGTATTTATTCTTGATTTTTGGTGTGATTAATGCTCTTTAAATATACAAGCTTTTTATAGTAAGAAAAGTTTTGAACCCTTTACCTGGATGGTTCAATATTTATACACCTTGAACCTTGTCTTTTTTTATAAAGTTAGGAGGGCTTGAAGAGTCATTTCCACTTGGCGACTTTAATAAGGGATAAAGATCTCTTAAACATCATTAATGAGAGAAAAATATTCATTACACATTATTAATAATATGAAAAATATGGTAGGCCCTTTAAGAGACGTTTTATACCTCTATAGATGTAGGGAGATGATTATCGCTGACATGAGTAGGTCATGTTATTAATCTAAAAATAGAGCTCCATAATCTTGGATTTCTAAGACCAATTAGACTTGGCATGTAGTCAAACTCATATGAGATGGGTCTTGCAGTTCCTCGGACTCATAGTACCTTAGGCTCAGCTAACGGCTAAACCTAATTGCAGTGGGTCTAGTGCTTTGCTAGATCCATATTGCCTTGGGTTCACCTCAAGAGTGAAACCATGTATATTGGATCTAGCACCTTACCAGACTCACCTTGCCTTAAGTTCCCCTCAAGAGTGGACCTAAGTACACCTTGTTTGATCCATGTTACCTTAGGTTCACCTTAAGAGTGAATCCATGTATATTAAGTCCGACACCTTACCAGATCCACATTGTTTTGGGTTCACCTTAAGATTGAATAGAATTGTATTGGGTCAGGTACTTTACCAGACCGACATAATGTTGGATTCATCTCGAGGATGAATCCAAGTATATTGTGTCTAGCATTTTAGCAGATACATGTTGTTTTAAGTTCATCTAAAAAATGAACCCAAATATATAAATATAACAGCTTACCAGATCCACATCTAAAAGGGTTAAACTTTAGATAAGGTCTAGCTTTCTCAAAACACAAAAATAATTAATCAGATATACTTACTCATCAGTACAATTATGATGGCCAGCTGGATGTGTGTGAGGTTTCATAGCCTACAAGATCAATATCATTATTTTTGCTGAAAATATATAATTTCAGTCCATCCAAGGTGTAGGCTTCACTGTTCTTTTTGGATTCACCTTAAGAAACTCAAGCCTTTATTATTTGGTTTACATTGGTCATTGGTAAAAAAAAAGAAAAAAAAAGAAGAAATGACACTACCAGAAAATTGATAAACACAAACGGAAATATCGAGGGAATATTTCCATTGGTAAATTTTCGAGGGATTTTACCGACGGAAATATTCCCTCGGTATATACTGAGGGAATTATAGTGGGAAAAAAAAATAAAACAAAGCAAAAAAAAATAATGACGTGTCATTTTTACCAACAGAATTACCAACAGAATTTATCCGTCGGCAAATTGTGAACATTGTTCATCATGTCAATTACAAAGGGAATCACAGATGAAAAATTCCGTCGGTATTTTCCAGAGAGCTCCAGAACTGTTCACTTTCCAATTGCACTGTTTATTGTTGTTCTTTACAGACAAAATCACCGACGAATTGAAAAGTCGTCGGTGTTATTTGGCGGTTTTCTAAATAAATCAATTAATTTAAAATTTTCATTTAAATATCACCGACGAAATCACCAACAGATTGAAAAATCATCGGTGATTGTTGGTGGTTTTTGAAAACTTTTTATGAAATTGAAAATTTAATTTAAATATTAATATTTAATTATCCGTCGGTAATTTCGTCGTTAACGTGCCCCAATAAAAAACCTGAATCTCCTTATTTCACAAGAGACAGACTAATTTCTTATTCTTCTTCTTCTTCTTCTTTTTCTTCTTCACTATATGTAAAAAACATCAATATCTATATCTTTTTCTTTTTTTCTATCCTTATCTCCTTCTCTTCTCCTTCATGCTCGGGTATGTCTTCTTCTTCTTTCTTCTTTTATCCTCTTAATTTTTTTTTAATTAATATGCTTCACGAAATTTTTTTTCTCTCCTTAGCTTCACTTGCAACTATATTAAGGTAAGATTTTTCTTCTTTTTTCATGATTTGTTTCACTATATTTGTTTTTTATTTTATTTTTAATTGTTTTTGTTCTTAATAATTGGATAAATGTTGTTGTAAGATTTTTTTTCATATGAGATCAATTTTTAGTTGATTTATTTATAGGATTTTTAAATTTTTAGCAATTGCAACTTCCTTGTTTTCGTTTAATTTATTGTTGAATTTATTTTTCGTTTTATTTATTTGTTGCAAATTTGTTTGAGTTGATTTTCTTATTCTTTTTTGCAAGCATTTTGAGTATATATTATAGCGTGTTGATTTATGTTAATTTAATTATTTTATAATTTTATAAAATTGATTTTAAAAAAAATATTTTGAAATAATTACCGACGGAATTACCGATGGTATTTTTCGAGGGATATACCGACGGAATGGAGCGGGTAATTTTTTTTACGCGTTTGTTTCGTCAGTAAATCCGTCGGTAATAATATTTTTTTTTATTACCAACGGATTTACCGGTGGATAAAAAATTACTGAAGAAAAATTTACCGATGGAGCATTTCCATCGGTGATTTTGTTTGTAAATTAATTACTGATAGAATAAGTCTTACACCAACATAAAAATTATGTCAATAAAACTGTTAAATGTTTGGTTTGATGAGACGAGGACAATGTAGACATATAATAGATAGCTGCGTTTTGTCAAGTTGGCAACCTTTTTCTCTTCGTTCTCCTTTTCATCCCATCAACAATTATGTCTTAACATCAATTATGTTTGTATAAATTTTGTCGATGGTTACATGCATCAGGGTCTAAGGTGCTCCCTATCCTTTTCATTGTGATGGTGATTTGTGCGTGTAATGTGTCACAATATACAATTTTGCTCAACCAAACCATCACCTGGTGAAGGTCATTTTCTAGCTTCTTTCATTACTTCCACCTTTACCATGCACAGACAAATTCTGCTTCGAGCTTATTAATTATGGGACAGAACAAATAAATATAAAAATACTAATCTAATTGGAAAAACTAAATCACTATTTTGATGTGAATCAATTGATAAAATTGAATCATTTATGTTAAGAAATTGAATCATTTATGTTAAGAAATTGAATCATTTATGTTAAGAAATTAAATCATTTTGTATTATTTTATTTAGTTATTATTTGTTCCTTACATAGAAAAATTTGTTAAAAATAACCATTTTTTTATTTCTCTTAAATAGTTATTTTATTTATTAAAATATTAAAATTAAAATCTACTTATTTTTAAATAATATTTTATTAATAATATATTTCTTTAATTTAATAAATAAAATTATATTAAAGTTATAAGTTTAATATTGTATTTTTAAAAACAATTATTTTAGTAAAATTATTTTTATTAAATATAATTATTTTTTATAATAAGATATATGAAAAAAGCTCCAGGTCTAAAAGATTGAATTGTGTCTTTGAATTTAGGAAAATATTAGTATGAATAGTGTCATAACCCAATTTTGGGTTATTCTCCAAAAATCACTTTTTTTTCAAAATAAAAATAAAATAAAGGCTGGCAACGTGGAGAAAGCAGGCTGAGGAATACAACTGCAATTTTAGAGGAAATTCATGATCTAATTGTACTCCATTATGCCAAAAAATAAAGAAAAAATGCAAATTCAATGTCAGATTAAATAATTATTGGACGAATTTGCATAAAAATTAAGTCCAAGGACATAATTAAATTTTTAATAGGCTAATTTGATTTAATCATGGGTCAAATTGAATTTTAATTATGTTTAAGTATTATTTTGGGTCCAGTTGAAGGATTTAATTAAGTGTAAGGACTTAATTATACTTTAAAAGAGTCAAATGAATTTTATTAGGAGCTTAATTAGTGAAAACTTAAGTTTGGAAGCCTAATTTGAGCTTAATTGAGAAGATTAGATTTTTAAAAGATCAAATTTAATTTTTACCAAGTTAATTGATTGAAATCAGGGAAAAAAATACAAGAGTTTTGGGGTCAATTAAGGGTCAAATTCAATAAATTCGCAGTCAAAGACCATTTTGTAAGAGGCATTGAACTATAGGGGCTTCATTGACAAAAACCGGGGGTTAAATTAAAAAAATTGAAAGTTTAATGGTCAATTAAGGGTTAAATTGCATAAATCTGAGCTCAAGGACAATATTGAAAAAGGCGTGCTAGTCCGGGGTTAAAATTGTTGTTTTTCTAGGGACTCAATTGTATAAAATTGACAGTTTAAAATTGATCTGGGGTGTGAATGAGATAAATCAGAAATCAAAGGACTAAAATGAACTTGATCAAACGGCGTCGTTTTTGTTACTGTTCATCTTCTTCTTTAGTTTTTTCTAAATGACAGTTCAATGAGGCTACTTTGTAGGTGCATTTAATGTCTCCTTTCTCCACCAAACTTGAACGCAAATGATCACTTGACATTTCTCTACAACCATATGTGAACCATTCAAGCTGATTAACACCATAGAAGCCTCGACCTTCTGTAGCCAAATCAAGTAGCCTTGAACTATCAAATTTGATAGTTCATGGTACCTACTTTGAATCAACAGTTGAGATCCTTCCAAACTGAATTAAGGGTCGAATGTTCTCTCTAGTGTGGACAAGATTACTCTTTTTCATACCCTATAAATAGGGATGGATTTCATGGCCTGAAGAGGAAAAAAATCGAGTTCAAAGTTGACAAAAAACCAGCCTCTCCTCTATTTTTCTCCTTTTCTGTCGTCTCTCTCTCTCTCTCTCTCTCTTTCTTCTTTCTCCTTCTCAACCGTGCCTTCAGCCACTATCCTCTCCACCACACTTCTCCCTCTCCACCGATTGCTTCTCTCTCTTCCTCCACAGCGGCAGCAACCCATCAACGCCACCATTTCATTTTCTTCCTTCTCCAGCATCGGCAGCAACAACATCAGCACAGACCTCCACCATCACCACTGGCTTGACCACCACCATCTCCATCAAACCTGCTCCTTACCAATGACAGAGCAGCCACCGTGACCTTCTCTCTCTCTCCTCTATAATTTTTTTTTCTTCTCTCTCCTTCATCCCATAGCCGACACTAGCCACAAAACTCTCCACCAACCTCTCGTCAGCCACCCAAACCAGCAGCTCCTCCCACTCGTGTCAGGTGGCGTCCCTCTTCTTCTTTCCCGTTCCTTCTCCCTATTTTCATGGCCATTGCATGCATAATAGAATAATTAACTTTTAAGGTGGGTTAGACCTGTTCCAGCCCAGACCAAATGGTTGGGATTGTCCGGCCCACCCTCTAAAATGGTAAGTTTTGTTGGGTTGATTTCAGCCCAACCTAGCTGAGCTCGGCTCAGCTCACATATTTAATAATATTTAATTAATATAATATTATATTTTATATATTTCTTAAAAAAAACAAAGAATTCCAAAAAAAATCAAAAATCATTTAAAAAAATTATGATTTTCCCACATGTTTTCCTACCAATTTTGCTTAATATTGGGTTGTATACTTACACTGTAAGATACAAATTCGGTATTAAAATACATGTTTTCCTCCGAAAAGTTTCTAAAAAAATTTCAAAAAAATTTAAAAATTAATTTTCCCTTTCAAAAAATGAAAAAAATGTTTTGTTTTCATGTATATGGCCAAATCCTAAAATTTTTCCAAGTATATCTTCATAAAAACAAAAATTGCATCTTTCTCATGTTTTAAAATGCAAAATAAATATCATAACCAGTTTGTGATTATCCATTAGGGTTTGATCCAAATATCAAAAGCCCTTTTACAAAAAAATATATTTAGTGTCCGAGTGTACACTTTAATATCTGTGGAGTTTAAAACTATACGATAGAGTACAACTTTAGGTATTAAAGATACAAGGCATAAAATAAATGCAATGCTAAAATTCAGACTTTAGAACGGTTAGGATTTAACTTAATAAGGTAGAGATTCTTTTCTGAAGAGGGATCTACCTTGAATCTTAGATGAGACCAACAAATAAAAACCTGACCTAGAAAAACAATCAAATAACAATGCAGCTTAACTTAGGTGGGGTGTAATGGGGGTGATGCGTCTTTTCCTTACACAATCAGTCCCTTGCCCAAATTCTCGTAGACCATAAGTTCTTAGTAACTGATGCAACCATATTATTCAATAGTTTCACCCACATTTAACTAGTGTTTTGCCTATGATTTATATATAAAATGCCTTGATATTCTTTGTTTTATGTTTTGAAGGCACTTTTGGATGAAATATTCAAAAATGAGTAAATTTGAGATAATTGACAGATTTGACCTTCAGTCGATGTTTTGTGCAGAGCGTGAGCTCTAGAGGTTGAAATGAAGTGATTCCAGTGGCATTAAAAAGCTAACATCCATACCTTTCTTGAAATCTAAGGCAAGAAAATAAAATAAGGAAGAGCATGGAAATCGCAGCCTTCAAAGTCAAATCTCGCAATCTGCCAATGTTGACCTTCGGCTATTCCAACTTGAATATCTGGGGCTACAGAAGTCCAATTGATGCAAACCCAATTTTTGTGGATTCATGACTCAAATTTCTATACACGCTCCAAATTTCAGCCAAAAACGATGTCATATGAGGGCAATATGATTTTTCAAAGATGACATCTGAATTCTGCCAGCAAACAGGTTTCGTGAAGAAACGAGTCCAAATTACATTCCAAAGCATCTAAACCGATATCCAAGTTTTTATTTCAGCAATTTAGCTCCTCTAAGTTAAAGCTTGAAGATTTCATGCAAGGCTATTTCTTCTTTTTTAGAAAAATAGTTATTGAAGTACTTAAATGTAAACAGTCTACTTAATGGAGGACTATTTTGTAAAATAGAGACCTAGGGTTTCCTAAGATATAAAAAGAATGAGAGAAGAGAAGGGGAGTAGCCAGCCAAGAAGAGAAAAACGCCCCCTTCCTCTAAGAAACCCTAAATTATGCATTCTTCCTTCTTTTTGATTAGTTGTTCAACAAACATGCAAGGCTAAACACTTTTTCTTGGTTGCAAGGACACGGAAACTTTCGGATTTCAAGAACTGTGAGATTTATTTTACCTTTTCTTTTCAGTTTATATGATGAATATGTTTGTTCTCCTATGCTTATTTTTTCTATGATTGTTTATTTTAATTGCTAGAGCGGACTCTAAGTTATTATTGTAGATAATCTATTGCTAAGTTTGATATCAAAACCGGAGTTGTGGTATATGAACTTGTGAAGCAACTGAGTTTAATAATTGTGGCAGATCTACGTTATTAATCTTAGGGAGAACATTCAATCAAATCAAATATAGACTGCGAACAGTTATGTTTTCTTGATTAATCAACTTATCTAGTTCTTAAGGCTGCCTTTAAATTAAATTACTAGTGCGGACACTATGGTTGTTTAATGGTTAGGGTTAGTTATACGGCGGATCCATTAACTAACCAATGTTAAGAAGAGATAAATATTCAAAATATAAATTGATGTTTCGTTTCCATGATCAGTTCTGATTTCTGTAGGTGGATGTGTGCTTGTGACCAAGGTTTGTTCTCTTGATAATTTTCTGATTTTATTAAATTTCGTTTGATAGTTTTCTGTTTTCTTTTGCTTTAGTCTAGATAACGTCCAAACCCCCCCAAAATTGCATTTCATCTAGCATAAAAATCTGACTTGAACTTCCTCGTGGGATCGATCCCTTGCTTGCTCTATACTATCTTATGTGTTGTGTTTGAAGCTAGGGTAATTAATTTGTGCGACCGCGACATCGCAACAGTAACAATAATACTAGGTGGCAACTTCTAAACCCTAATCATAATTTTATAATTAAATTCAAAAAACCTTCCCAACATACTATACCTTATAAAAAAACATGAAAAAACCTTGTCGTTGTTGGCAACGTCGCGGCGCACCCCACGATATGTAGTGTGGAAAAGATACCTGGATAAGTTTGATATAAAGAGTGATGGGATAAAGATTTAGACGTTAAAAATAAGACAAAATCATATCTTATCTTATCTTATTTATGTGTGACAGAGACCTTAAATTCTAATATATATATGGTCTTATTGTACACCTCACTGCTCCATCAATGACAATATTAAGAGTTGACTAAGGTTATGTTTCCATGATTTTGCAAATTGGTTGAGGTTATTTTTTAACTTTTGATTTAAAGAAAAATTATAATTATATTTTATTAGAAATAATTTTTAACTTAAATAAAAAATTTATTATGAAACCGAGTTAAAATTTTGATTTAATCAAAAGTAAAACTTGTATTTTTACCTTATGTTATAACTTTAAAAAATATTTAA
>Ga0325414_1001348_pt1 | contig 23440 bp, 19 predicted proteins | sample PopdelMetagenome_8_FD_206183 | JGI IMG/M metagenome (GOLD analysis project Ga0325414, IMG submission 206183) | Populus deltoides microbial communities from Bellville, Georgia, United States - Leaf-PdKOR-R3 | ecosystem: Host-associated > Plants > Phyllosphere > Phylloplane/Leaf | place: USA... | reverse complement strand
ATAATATCCTTCAACAAATCCCGTGTAAAAAATGTCAGGTAGCAAAAAGTTTAACCAGCTAATCCAAATTTAAACAATAAATATGCATTTAGTTTTGCCCGGTATTAACCAATTCAATTCAAAGGGTGGCAGCAACGTGTGAAATGAAAAAAGCCACAATATATCAAGCAAACCAGTAGCTGATAACATTGTCAATGATATCCATCATCTATCTACAATATAAAATCATAAATTTATAGATTGCGAGATTAAGAATGCAAACCCTGAAAACCCTCCTCATGGTTCCCATTGACATCGTGCAGATGTTTTTGAAGTATGGCAGCATAGTTGCCAAACTGAACGTCGGTAGGCGGTTGCAGGATAAATACGTATGAGATGGGCTTTGATACCATCATTGGCTTTCTAGTAGTGACTGTATTTGGCATCTGACCAAAGCTTTCCTCGTCGAATGGAAAAGACTCTCCAAGGAAAAAGAAGCTGTCTCTCCCCAACTTCTCTACCTGAAATAACAACAAAACACGTTCAGACTATCTCATCGTTGCAAATATCACCACTGTAAGCTGCACTGCCAGAATCATAGCTGGTTTTAGCCACACATGGCAGACGTAAATCATGCTAGCAAATGACAATAAGAAGGAAAAAGATGCGTCATGCAGAAGTTCATCGCAAATAGGAAATGACATTTTAAATGATGCAGAGAGCATAAAATAAACACAAATGCAAAAAACAATTACCTGTAGCAGTGAAAATTTGATATTGTTCATGACGAGGATAACTTGCACTTCATACAAGGCATCAGCTAATATTCGGATGGCTAAGTACTCAAAGAAATTCTGCAGAAAAGTTTTCTGCCTCTCCAAATTTTCACTGTAACTATCTAAATTAGGCAACCACAATACGCACTTAACTTCACTCCATGGAATGGGACTACCTCTGGGAGTGGAAATAATGGTTTGGTATGGGTGGTGGAGACCCCACAGAATTCTGATACCCATCAATGATGGGTCGCACATGAAAGTGTCTGACATGCATGTTGTAGAGATTATTTTGCAAGGATCGTAGTGACGAGCAAGATTTGAGGAGAAATGCAAATCAGTGTCATCCAATAACAGAACACATCCATCAGAAGACGTTGGAAGAAAACGTAGCAGGGACGTGGCATTGACAGCACCATCTTCTGGCATGCATGGAGTTGAGCTAAATGATGACAATGATGGACCCACGACATGAGAAAAGGAACAAGTCTCTCCATTTCGACATCCCTGAAAATTTACTAACCATTACAAGATATATACAAGTAACAAAGATATCATCAGAATCAGAAACTCGTGTCAAATTATTCAAGAGGGATCTTATCCACAAACACATTTTCTCAGACATGGCCTTAACAAGTAGCTGAGGAATGCATGAGAACCACAATTGGGGCTTTTAACGAACTGTTACAAGCACTTGGAAAACCATATTCTTCACTGTCAACCGGGCAAATTAATCTACTAACTATGCTTACAAACTCAGTTAGATAAACAAAGTGAAGTTATTCTGGCATCTAAAACTGTGGGTTGGCACAAGTTACTTTCAATATATATATATATATATATATATAAGATAGGGTTAAGCACATATTGTTTTGAAAGTAAGAGCAGATTTAAACAGTATTTCAATGGAGGGACATGAGAATTCAGTCACCTGAATAACATATCATCAATGACTTAAAAATCATATGAAGGCTTCAGAGACAAATTACATCCTATGCTAAAATGCTAAATAAGGAGGTCTGCAGCTATTTCACTGGGGCTTCCAGATGATTTTTCCTATTTCCAGTAATATATCTTATTATAGCAGTCAAAACCTCAGTTGTAATTGTGATTGCAGTTGATTCCTAACTGCATCTTCATCAGCCTGTAGTGTTAATTGCAAAAGGGAATTAACTGTAGCTGATTCCTAAATAAGAAGGTTTGCAGCTATGACAGAGGGGCCGTTAGATAATTTTTCTATGTTCCAACATTACATAGGGATAAAAGAACTTGTGTTGTCAATGCTATGTATTAGATTACAGCAGTCAAAACCTCATTTGCAATTGCAGCTTTAGTTCATTCCTGACTGCAAGCTCATCTGGCTATTATCTTAACTGTTTTACTGAATGAAAGAAAAAAATTCTACCTGTCATACAGTACTAGAAAATAAATTCAAATGTAGAAAATGATTCAATAAAATTCGAAGTTGAAGATAAACTCAGAAAATTTAGAATCCCCCCTCCCACACTACATCAAAAACAATATGCATTAACTCCAAATTAACTGGGTTCACGTGTATCAACTTTTCTATCCTTCCACACCTAAAACTATGCTTTGTCCAAATTTTCTCCACTGTTTGATCAAGGAGTTTGCATCAATCCTCACTATGAAGACATGGTAAGACAAGAGAGGCGTCACCACCAGTCCAACTTTCTCAATCAGTTTCTCTTTCAGATTACTAGTACAAAATAACACTAACATTATAGGCCCAGCCTTTGAATCGTAGCTAGGATCAATAGAGCTAGAATGGCCCTAAGTCAAAGCTTTGCCACCTAAACATAGTATGCTAATTATTGCAGTAATGACAAAAAAAAAAAGCAGTATAGAATATAAAGAGAGAACTCAAGCTACAGAAGTGAAATACTTGTAAAGTGAAAAAGAATTTGCACGGATCTCTTTTCGCTTGAGCTGAATGAGAAAACAAACATTGACTGCCTCTGTTGCAGGATCCCTTCATAAAATATACACACAGAGAAGCTTCTTCATTGCCATGAGACTCATTAACAATATACCCATGCTGATCGTCAGACGTGCTGTCTGTATGCCGAACTCTTATCTGTTGAACATGGGAAATAAGTGAAATGATAATTAATATGTCAATAAAGTAAGCTAAAGGTGCAAGGCATATTACCTCTTTGATAATATTTGACAAATTTTCAGCCACTTTTATGGTCTGAAAGTGACTTGGAGCAACAAATGGTACCGCAAAACATTTCCTTGTTTCATGAGATGGCTCATCATGCTCATCATCCGCAACGACAGTATCATTATCTCCTTTTGGCTGACATTTTAGAAGACAAGTGTGCTTAAATTCATAAGGGGCATGCCAAGTCGGTAAATCATTACAGGTACCCAGAAATCTTGGCCGAAACCGATGCAGTGAATTTAGTATATCTTCATCTGAAAGAAAAGATCACCAAACTGGAGATAAGCTTGGAAGAGAAAATAAAACAAAAAAGAAAAGAAATGAGAATAATAATATAATCGAATTGAAAAACCAAAGAGGTTTACCATACAAGACAAGGTAATGATTGCATGTAACAAAGCATAGATGCTAGTGTTTAAATACATACATATTTCAGAGACATTATTTAGTGATGATTGGACAAGATTATGGAATGTGCACCATTCTTCTTCAATCTTTGGCAGCAATACAGTGGTATCTTTCATTTCATCAATCTTTAAAAGGTGTTTCAAGCGTTCAAGGCGGTGCTTATCCTTCAGAAGAAGGCAGAATGTTTAAAATCATATACAAAATATCTACAACTAAGAGCATTCTTCAAAAGGTGTGAGCTAGCAACCAATTTAACCTTAAATATATGTTGCCAGAACTGATATGCACCCAAGTTTCCAATTAGTATCATCTCCTTTCGACCAATTTGGACAGTATAGTCGCAGTCTCCACCATAGTATCGGTAAGCGTACTCTGTATACTGAAGATTGATAAAAAAAATTATCAGAGGGGGAATTGTTCCCACAAGCAAGCACATGCAACTTATAAGACAATACCAAATGTTCCTCTCCAAACGGACGAAGAATCGGTTGAGGCTGGGCATCCATCAATATGCCCAGTAGAATGCCTTGCTGGAGCAATCCAAAGTCTGCAAACTTGAGTACAAGCACAGAAGCATCAAAGGACAATGGGAAACTGGCAAGCAACCGTCCATAAAAGGTGGGCTCGTACCGCCCCCTTGGAGATGGTCTATCCAATGCCTTCATGCAAACAAGCAAATTTAATGCGTCTTCAATAAACTCAGGATCTGGGGGATCCAAAGCCTTCTGCAACAAGACTGGCATCAAATTTACAGAAATTAGGATGCTCAAATTTCAGTATACAAACTAAAAATAAGGAGTTTGGTTCAGATACTTTAGCATGATCTTTGACACCGATCTCAACAATTAATACAAACGGCTAACATCTAAATCACTAGACAGTTATTTTCACACTAAAAACTGCAAATACAACAAGATAAAAATAAAATAAAGAGCCTAACTCAGGTTTCAGGAGAATGTTATAACTTAAAATGTGGTTCAAGCAGGGTAGGCAAATCTACAAGGTGTCAAGTATATACAATGTGCAGTTTGACCTACTTGACAGTTTAAGATTTTGATCATGGCATTCATTCAACACCAACAAAATGGTTCACTTTGTTGCATCACGCATTGTGCAAGTAAACAGTAGAAAAACCTACAAAGGAAGTTCTCTGATGAATGCCGTGAAATAACTGACCTAATTTGAGTTGAATCCAAATTTTTCGCACCAGCTCATTTCAGTGTAAAGAAAAGTAATTCAAGCATAGGGAAGAAAATGCGTTCTTTCCAATTCATGCATCTATGCAAGATAAGTGGCTGCGTGTGAATTGAAAAAGATATTCCACCCCAACCATTAATTGTGAAGTACAATTCACAACAATATAAGAACCATACCCTTGGGATCATTAATGGCTCTGGATTCAGCACAACACATCAGAAGAACTTGTTGCCGCAATGACAACCTCAATATAGCTGGACGTTCATGATCCTCCAGCTTGTTGAAAAATGATTTTGTGACCAACCGATATATCTGGCCATCACAAGTTCGACCAGTTCTCCCTTTCCGCTGATTAGCCTAAACCATAATTTGCACTAATAAGAGAGTGAGATTATACAAATCCAAGAACAACCTTTACGATGCTCACGATACCTGAGACTTAGAAACCCAAACAAGCTCTGTAGAATCCTTTTTCCTAGTAGCGTCCCAGAAAACTTGTAAAGATCGGCATGAATCAATGACATAGGCTACTTTGGGTATGGTTACAGATGATTCTGCAATATTTGTGGCCAATATTACCTATGAAAAGGGAACAACTTCAACCACGATAAGTTCTACAACTGAAACTAAAAGTGGCTAAAGGCATCAGTGTCATAAACATTTGTGAATGAAAGAATTGAAGAATCAAACTCTATTGATAAATTTTACAGTGTCCAGTGTGTATGTTTATGTCTGATGGAAAATATGCCCCAAAACTTAACCAACCCTAGAACAAAAAGGGCACAAATTAAGCTTTTAAACATGTTCAAGCCTTACAAGAAGTATGTGTATAATAAGATGTGAACATTTTGTTTGATTTTTGAATGTCAGATGCAGATTCACTTCCCTATTGTCTTCCACTAACCACATTAATGATGTCCCAACCAATTAGATGCATACCTTACGATGAGATTTCAAGATTTTCATAGCCAAAAGAGCTTGTTGAGTGTCAATGCTTCCATGTAAAATGTGAACTTTAAAAGATGAACTAAGTGGATTCAGACGATGCCACTGCTGCTCCAGGTCATGGTACGTTGGAAGGAAAACCAAAATGCCCTTTTCAATGTCTGGTTCATTTTCATGAATGTGCAAAATCAAATCAAAAATAAGTCTATGCACTTCTGGTTTGATATCAGCAGCAGCCATAGAAGGGTTTGGTCCTGAACAGTAGGTTTGAGCCAATAAGTCTGAACTCGTTCCAAGAAGTTCAGTTACCTGCTCCAAAAACAGAACAAAATCATTAATTATACTAAAGGAATGGCTTTTCTGTCAAAAGATCGCATGCCATCAAAGAATCTGACACTGCCTCTATGGTCCCTTTCATTCAGATATATGCAAGCCCCACACACCAATGCATACTTGCATGGTGATGTTTTCATCATGATTGCCTATGCAGTGAAATACCTAACAAATGATCTTTTTGTACAACATGAATGATTATAGAGAATTTACATTGCATGCTTTTTACCTCCTTCAAAACTTCATCCAACCATATTATCCCTTCAAAACCTAGTTATGTGGGAATATTTCCAAACAACTTATATATCGATTGCATCATCTATTTTTTATGCCGTCAAATTCCTATGTCAACCAACTAACCACGCCCAAGTTATCTTCAACCACCTATTAAACTGATTCACACTCACTGACCAACTTCTTCATTCTTAAAGGAAAATGTTAATTATTTAGCTCAAATTTGCTAGTCTGGAATGCCGAAGGCTTCCTAATGGAAATCTAGTATAAATATGGCAGTCATAAAACAATCAATTTAGGCATCCCCACTCCCTGTACTTTATTGCATCCCAAGCCAAAATATCATTAAATAGTGCCAAGAGAAGACATCTGTTATAAAAACTGATATTTTACATTTATAGAATGCTCAAAGGAGGCATTGTGCTTGAAAACTCTAGAATTAAAACCAGTTGAATTCTTCATCAATTCAAGGTCTTTGATGAAGAGCACAAATTCCATCAAGAAAAGTCCCTAGATACAAATACTTGCCTGTTCAAGATATGACACTCTTCGCTGGAAAAGGGCCTGTTGGTTGGTGTTAGCGATTGCAAGCACCTCAACTCTTTCACCCCTACCGAGGTCTTTGAAGTAATCTCGGTATCTTGCAATATCAGCAGTTGCCGACATCAATACCAACCTGAAGAAAACAAACATCTGTCAGACTTCCAAATAACATGACTCGGACAACTCAACTGCTATGTGACATAGAAAACGCAAAGAGACAAATATCCCACTCTTGTAGAAATAAACTGAGAAGGTGAGAGCAGGAGAGGAAGAAAAAAAAAGGGGCATGAAAATAGCGCAGGAGAGGAAGAAAAAAAAAGCATGAAAATAGCAACAAGTCAGCAAACAAAGGCTTCAACCAAGCAATTTAGGATGGAAGAAAACAAAATTCAATAATACAGAAAACATTGCTATACATGATAAAAGCCAAGGAGGCACCTCAGGTCATTGTTTTTCAACAGAAACTGCTTGACACAAACAAGAACAAGATCAGATTCAACAGATCTTTCATGCACTTCATCAAGAATAATAGCCTTGTAGTTGAGAGCGTTCAGCCCTTTATCTCGCATTTCATCCAACAAAACACCAGCTGTTTTGAAGACAATTTCTGAACTGCTAAAGCAAAGAAAAGTAATTAGTGTAAAGACCACCAGTAATAGGAAAAAGACACATCACAGTCCCAAGACCTCACTTTGGGTGTCAAGCAGAGAGAAGGAGAGGATATATAGCACAGTACTTGAGTAGAGATGGCACAAAAGTGATGGAAAAGCAAGTAAATCAACGCACGGGCTGGACAATACCTTGCCGATATAAGCTTCGAATGACCTATGTGATATCCAACCTGTGCTCCAAGTTCACAGTTACGAGCTTTAGCAACCATTTTAGCAACAGCAACAACAGCAAATCTCCTTGGTTGTGTGCATAAAATGGGTTTTATGTTTTCTTCCAGAAGAAACTGTGGAACTTGAGAGCTCTTTCCTTCAAAATAAAACAGAAAAATCTATTAACACCACAAAATGCTAAAAATATAATTATACAAAAACCATGTAAATTATTATAAATTCATAAGCCCTCCCAATCCAATATACTTGAACTCATCTCAGATTTTAATTAAAATAAAAATCTTCCTTTTCTTTTTTCCGAAGAATGATAAACCCCAGTCATCCATAACAGCAGGTTACAAGCACTACGATTTTCTCTTTTTCACAAAAAAAAAAAAGAGTAAATATTCCTTGGTATCAAGTAAAAAACCAGGATATTTGTTATAATAAAACTTGTTTCCATTATAACTTTTTTTTTTCAGCTTGATCATTTCAGAACCAAACAGATTTTTTCCTATTTTTATCCTTTTGCTTTTTTTTATCGGCCAAAAACTAAAAGAGAAAATGCAAAAAAAATAATGAGAATAACGAAAGGATTCGTACCGCAGCCAGTCTCGCCGACGATGAGAGTGACGCGATTTTCCAAGATTTTCTCGACAATTTTGTCCTTGAGAGCCATTACAGGAAGAGACGCGAAGTTCGATTGTGGAAATGGTGCAGAACGTGAAGAGCTACACGACGTAGGAGATGATGGCGATTCCCCCATTTTCAAAACCCTCGCTCGCTCACAAGCTCAGTACTGTATCGCAATCCCTTTTTCTGCGCGGACAAGGAGAGAAGCGAAGGAAAATGGGAAGAAAGTAGTCTCCGCTAGTACTACTTGTTTTGCAAGGGAAGAGCAGTTTTTCTCTCTCCCGCCACGGGCTTTATATTGGCCCTTTTTTCGATGATGGGCTATGATTGGACAAAGTAAGGTTTAGTTGAGCTCGAGAATCTGTTCTACTCTAATTGGTTGATGGAGGGATTTTTCTTTCGTTTTGGTCTTTGACTTTTATTTTTTCGCCTGTGTTGAGTGTGAGAAAACTACACCTGGGTACATGAAATAGCAACGTCATCTACTTATTCCGCAAGTTAAAGAAGGAGGTGGGGTCCCTGTCGAGTTTTGAAATACTTGCCGTTGGACCGCTCACTTTCGAATCATTCACGCTTTTTCGACGACTCGTGTTGACGGACGGCCGTGATCTCATTTCTACACAGCATTTTTTTAAGGGCAGACCTAGACTGAACTGAGTTTTGTGTTGCGGGATAAAAAAAAAAAAAAAATTAATACGTAGTTATTGTACAGCGGTTAGTACGTGCTTTTTTTTATTTTATTAGGAATTGCAGTAATGGTTATACTTTGAATTGTTTTTTATTTTAAAATATATTAAAATAATTTTTTTATTTTTTAAAAATTATTTTTAATATTAGGATATTAAAATAATTTAAAAATATTAAAATAAAATAATTTAAAAAAATACAGTTTGCTTCATGTCCCAGACATAATCTTAGTTAGGTTCATGAATACTCCTTGCATCTTTTGACCGTTTGCCTGAAGATACCAAACCTCCTCCTTCAAGCTCTCAACTCGAAGAGAAACCAGAGCACTTAGATCTGCACAGCATCATCTAAATTCTTTCATAATCACAACATAGTATAAGCCTGCAAAAAAACACACTGAATTCTTTTTGCCTTTTATCTTGAATTTTTAAACACACTACGAGATATTGCAAATAATCTAAGATGTCTCATTTCAAGAAAACAATATCATAGTTTTTTTAATATGTAATTCTATGAATTACTAATTTCTATTATTTTAGGCTATGTCTTATTTCACTTGTTCTTATTCATTCTTGATTTTTGTTTTAGAATTGTGTAGAGTTATTGACGGCACACATATGCGAATATGTGTTTTTTCAGAAAATTAAATACTATTTATAAATAGAAAAAATGTATCTACACAAAATATTATGGTTGCATGTAACTTTGACATGCAATTCACGTTTGTTTGGGTGCTGGGATGATAGTGCACACGATATACAAATATTTCTTGAGACAATTTACAATCCTATCATCAAATTTATTAAGCCACGGAATGTATTAACAAACCAAAATATGTAATGTTATTTATTTCAAGAAGATGTAACTTTATTTTTATTATTGATAAATAACTAACAAAGTTAGTAGATGTTATTATAGAGAAGTACTACTTAGTCGATTCTGGATATCTAAATAAATATGGGTTTTTAGGTCCATATAGAGATGAGAGGTATCATTTCCAAGAATTTCACATGTAAGGACAACCACGAACATAAGAAGAAATTTCCAATCATTCTCACTCTTCAGTGCACTATGTCATCAAATGTATATTTGAAGTGTGGAAAAAAAGGTGAGGAATTCGATCATTATTCTAATTTTGTTTTCGATAAATTTTTTAACCGATGTGTTTCCATGGTCACAAACTCATGGAAACTACAGGCTTTCGTGTATAGATTTTGTTCAAAATGAGATTGCAACAAGTTTAATAGGACGATAGAAAAGGTGTTGTAATTCATATGGTTGTTTGTAAAATTTTATGTTAATGAAATGCAAATTAATACAATTGAAAATTAAAAAATAATTACATGTTCTTTTTGTTAATATCATTAGCAACATCAATTTAGATTATAATTTTATGTAAACACCTTATACATGTTTTTTACTACACATCAACTTCAACCACAATTTTTACCAAATACATATCTAAATCAAACCAATTAGAACTAAACTTAATTTTTCTAAACTTAATTTTTTTTTCAAACAACAGCGGCAAAAGCTAAATTTAGTGAACAAAGACTAATAAAGTGTTTGGAAGTGTGATAACGGTTATTTTTCGCTTAGAAATGCATCAAAAAAATATTTTTTATTTAAAAAAAATTATTTATAATATCAACACATCAAAATGATATGAAAACAAAAAAAAATAATTTGAAACAAAAAAAAATAAAAAAATAATTTTTTTCTAAAACATTTTTGAAACACAAAAATAAACAGAAAAGGGATTTTCATTCATGATCAAAACTTGAACAAATTATCTATATCCTGATTGAAGAATAATAAAATGTATTTTTTAAGACATTATCAAATACAATAACATTTCGTGTGTAAGAATAAAATGTATATAAGACAGAACCCAAATAATTATCATGATTATGAATATAAAACCTCTTTTATGTAATTTATATTATTGTGATTAGATCGTCCCTGAATTTATAATTATATAATTTGTTTTGGTCGATAAACCTAGCATACGAAACACGCAAATGCCTCCAACTCGTACTACAATGATTCTAGGAGATAATTGATGTGGAGGATACAAGGAGAGAGGTGGAGATCATGAGGCATTTGCCTGAACATCCTAATATTGCGAGCTTCGAGGAGGCATACGAGGATAGAGATGCTGTTCGTCTTGTCATGGAACTTTGCAAGGGAGGTGTGTTTTTTTATAGGATTGTTTCTAAAGGGAATTACACCGATCGTGCTTCTGCAATGGCTACCAAGACCATTTTGGAGATTGTCAAGGTATTGCCATTGTATAGATTAGGATAATGATTTTCCTCTCTCTCTTTCTTTCTTTCTTTGTGGTTAAAATTTGACCAGAAAGAAGCCTCGATTAGGTGTTATGAAAATGGGAAACTTGATTAATCAAGATTAGGGTTAATCTTAACAAAACATGATTCAAGATTAATGTTTCTTTAATCAATTCTTGTCTTAAGTGGTTGAGGGCCTTGATTTTTCATGCATTCCATCTGTAATTTTAGATGTTGAAGCTCATTCAAAATGATCATGATATCAAAATCCATGGCTGCGAAACAAGCACAATCAAACATCCAGTGAAACAGTTATAACTTCAACTTTGTTCCTTGGATTTTCATTGCTGAATTAGCTTTAAAGTTGCAAAGAATCAGAAAGTTGAAGTTAGCCGTAGTAGAAATGGAAGCTAGCATGAAAACAAATTGTTCAGCACCACCAATTTGAAAGCTGAACCGACACAATACCATATCACTGCTCACTGGATTTTTCGAAGGGCAGATCGCATGGACCATCAGTCAAGGGAAGTGAGAAACGAAGTTCAAAGCAAAGTCCGTTGAAGTTTCAGTTTACTTTTTCACAAAAGAGTAAATCGTTCACAGATTAAAAGTGTTCCCTATACATATAATTACCAGCAACAAAGGCAGGTTGCAGATCGATATGTTAGTAAACAGACAACAACTATATACAGTGCACCAAGCATGGTGCTTGCGGCAAAACCACACAGATTTGAATGAGAAGCTGTTTTTATTCTTCCAGTCCGTTGACATCTTACTAACCATTCACACATTGAGCAGCCTCTGGAAAGGATGAGCCATCAAACCAAAAAAATGAAAGAGCAATTATCCTTCTTTTAACTTGCTTGGAGAGTACTTGTTCCTAAAAGGTTCCAGCTTCCACGGGCACAAAGGTTTTGAAGTTTAGATGGCTGCGGCAGCATACCTGTCATGTGGAAGCAGCTTGGAATTGGAATTGGAAGATTAATCATCTCCATTTTTGCTTGAACCACCCATTTTACCACCCTTTCCCTTGCCACCTTTCCCTTTGCTGACACTGGCATTTTTTGAGCTTGAGGTCTTGCTACAAGCAGCTTGAGTCACATCTGCTAGACCATTCTCTAATGCTCTAACCAGGTTCTCAAAATAATTTTTTGTCACGCTGTTGAAAGGAGGCATGTAAAGAGGAGTTAATGCCAGTATTATAATTGCGGTAATATCTGAATGCTTGTACAAACATCTAATTCAACAAATTTAAAGAGGAGATGAATCTTTACTGTGCATAATGACATTTAACATGACACTATTGTCCAGGAGGTGAAAGAAAGTGCAAGAAGTGCTGCTGTCTAATTAGGTGATGAAACTCCCGATACATCGTCCCACCAAGTTTTCAAGCATCTCAACCTCTCGAGCAATTCAGATGCATACAAGAACTACTCTCCTAATTAAGCATCTATAAATCCATGAATGGAAAAAAGGAACATTAAAATAATGATGGCTCCATGCAGCACTGGAAACAATTTCATGGATAAGTAGTTAGATGTTGTACATTTTTTGGACAAAAAGGGCCATCTATCAATTACATATGTACACTTGGAAATTATAAAAGTAAAGCTTGAACAGCTGAAAAACTATCTGTAAACCTTCTAGACAAGCAGCTGCCCCTAAAGGGGCTAAACCTAAACATAAAGAGCATGTCAATGACAATTTGCAACAATACCTGGTCAACCCAGCTAATTTTGTCCGGAACTCATCGAACTCTTTTGATGGGCCATCAGCAGCAAGAAACTGTTGTAGTTCCTTCTCTGCACATTGATGAAGCCTTTCCAAACCGGACTCAGCCTCACCTACAGAGCATGCAGAGATTATTTTATTAGCAATGGTGTCATCAAGAACAAATAGATAAACCCAGCATACTTCTTTCTCTTATCTTCTTTTTATCCATGCTTGGTTTGTATAAGCACTAACTCAAGATGGACCCACAACCATGTACCCCGCCTCTCTTATGTGAAGGGATGCATGTAGTTGGGCTGTGAGACCATTGGCAACCTGTCTCATACAATTACTTGGTAAATAATTAATCATATGCATACCTTGCAAGTACTCAAAAAACTGTCTCTTGGCATGCTCATGCTCAGGAAGATAAAACCCGTATGCATATGTCCATTTCAGAACTCGCCTGCATTCAACTATCTGCAAACAAACACGGGAAGACAAAAGATGATACATGGCTTGATCTTTTCCCTTTCTTTTGTTCCTCCTTCCCCCAACCTCTCTACAAAAAAAAAAAATAGTAATAGTAACAGCAAAATATTATATGACAATTCACCTGAAGCCAGGCTTCCGTTATGAACTTCAGCTGAGACTCAGGTGTGCAATGTACGTCACTCAGCTTCTCAAGCTAGAAAAAAAAAACAAAAAGTTAAAACAATCTCTGATATCATTCAGCAGGCAGCTAATAGATATAGAACATTTGATAGATAACTTGAAATTTGCAAATGAAGAACGAATAGTATGAACAAGTTTACATACATGCACAGTCTGCATTTGATGCAAATCTGCAAGAGCTTTTTGCCTCGACTGCCACATAGAACAAAACTTTCAGATTCCATTAAGACATGCTCCAAGTCCATGTATACAAATGAATTAAAAAGAAAAGGATAAAAAGGGTTGAGATGAATATAATAGCAAAAGTATAACAGAAAAAAAAAATAAACTTTAGCATTTACTGAACTTTTTCGTAAAACAGTAATCTAAGTACAAGTTCTCTAGAGAGATCCTTGCAAGAGGTACAGGTTACAGTCAGAAAATGAGAATCTAAATTCCAATAAAAACAAGAATCAAATGTTGTCCTGTGTCATTGTTATATCTTTATAGTGGAGAGGGCTTTTTAAGAATGATTGAGTAAATTACGTATCTATCCAACTGATTTCAACTAAGGTACAGAGCAAAATAGCACTAGCTCATTCGGTTCCATCCTCGCCTATTTCTCATTATTTCTCATCTTTTTCTGGAACTGACTCTTCTGTTTCTTTTTGTGCTGGTCCAAATTCATTTCCATTACACACAGCTGTGAGAGAACAAAAAAAAGGAAAGAAAGAAAGAAAAACACAAGTCAAAGCTAAAAAAGGGCCTTCTAACCCTGATCCACGGTGGCAATCAAAGCACACTACATTTGACCCTAATCGCTTTCATACTTCTTTCTACCCCCACCCTCCAATTGAAAAATGTTAGTTGGAACTTGGAATGAACAAGAGACAGCAGCACAGGTCAACCTATTAAATGGGAATGCTCGTGAAGATCTCAGAAAAAACTGTACCACGATTCCTAATCAGCTCTAAGTTAAAGTTAACTGTGACAGAAATACCCATAGTAGTAAATCTTGAAAGACAGTGTTAGCATGATATACAGACCAAGATTAGGTGCCTTAAATTTTTTGCATAATAGGTGCAAGAAATCAAACCACAAAATATATACATGTGCTATAGCATTAACAAGTTGATCAATATGCAAAACTTACTGCATATATGCACATTTGAGTTGCAGTAAAATTCAAGCGTATTACCAAAGAAAAGTCACTTCTAACTTCCACCGCAAATATCCCTCGGATGAATGAAAATCATTGAAAGCTTAGCACAAACACAGAAAAATTAACTCAATGCAAGAATAGGACATTCAAAACTTCCAAGGAAGAGAAAAATTAACAGATTTAACTTTAAAGAATGTCAAAAAATTAACTGAGTGCTGTGCAGGCAACTAAACATCCAAAAGCACCAAGGGAAAGGAGGGAAATTAATGGTATCGGCCTTAAAGAATGCAAATCAACAGTTAACATACAAAAGAAAACTATCATAGAAACTTTGAGATAACACCAGCAAGAAATGATGGGAAAGAAACTACAAAAGAAATAAAGAAATAAGCTGTAACTTGACATACAAACAGCAACAAACAAAACTTTCGCATACCAACTGATTGCTTGCCCATCGTTCATAATAATGGGTGTATCTCTCCAAAGAATTTTTTGCCATTTCTCGCCTCCTCTCTGACTCATCATACTACAAGTTATAATATGAATTTTGCAAGACATTAAGGAATCACCATCTTAACCATTTCAAGGAATTAACACAATGCATGAGGTAGATCTAATAAAACTGACAATACTAGCACACTTACTGCTCCCTCTTGCTTGGCTGCCTCGTATCTGTTACAAGCATAGAAACCACCTGTCCGCTCACCATGATCTGACCATGCACCAAGGCACAGCCTGCATTTACCATTGAGGTTAAACAAAACCCCATCCAGAGGATAATCAATTTTCAAAGGTTTCAGCAAAACATTAAGAACTTACCAACAAAATTCAAATTTACAAGGAGGGGTGCATGTCATGTGCATGCACCCTTGGTTTTTTTCAATTGGTCGCTTGCATTTTGGACAAGGTTTGGAATTAGCAAGTATCCTGAGTGTAATCAAATATAAAATCAGTATAAAGCAGCATCAGCTCTTAATAGTATCAACTATTTAAAACTATCTTCTTACAGCTCTACACGTGTGTGTGTGTGTGTGTGTGTGTGATGACATATATCCCTGTCATCAATAAAAGGGAGTAAATAAGTCTCTATCTATCTACCAATTCATGTTTTCAGACTCAGCGCTGTTCTTCAAAATCCACTTTTCAACAGTGCCACAGTCTACTGGACGATGAGCTTCCTCCACACACTGCAGTTACCCAATGGCAATAACAAATCACTACAAGACAACTAATTTCTACAGAATCTAGTATAGTAACACTTTCAATATGAAGTGAGCACTCACGTTCCAGCAAAAGCTATGTGAACAGAGGCAGGAGACATCAAAGCTTCCACTGCCAGCAGCAAAATCAACAGCATACTCGCATCCTGGAGCAGGACACCACTTGGTCTGGAAGTAAACAAGAAAAGAGAGAAAAGGATATGTGGTAAAAATAAGTTTTTTAGATCACAGAAGATTTATTAATGAAAGAAGAAAATATGCAAAAACAGTTGGGATAATGACCCATCCTCCAAACCAAGAAACAGACAACAAAACTATGATAATAAAGCATCCCGATCTTACCGAAAGTCAGCTACAGAAACACCTCTAAAAGAACCTGAAGCATGACACCATAGAGAAGCAAGAAACACTATTCTATCCCACAGCGACTGTGCAGATGTAAACTGACCATTGAAAACTCTAGCATTCCTCTTTAACCAAATAAACCAAATGATTGTACAGACACAACACTGTAAAGAAGATTGTAACAATAAGAGGGAACTCATGATGGGGGAAAGGAGAATATAGCCACTTTTAGCACTAAAATGGCAGAATAAATTGTGCAAATTACTAAAAAACACAAATTATAATTATCACCAAATTTGTGCGCCAGTATTTGGTGGAAGAAGGGATGACCATACCCACTTTTAACACTAACAGGAAACAGAGAATTACACCAAATACAGTAACAAGATTTTGAGGTTCCATATTGCGGGCACACCTTTCTGTTGCCTTCAACATAGGACCTTAGGAGGTACCGAGAGTATTTCTCCTTATCTTCATCAGGGGCTAACAAATTGATCATGTCTTGACCAACAGCAGCTCGACAACATGGATCAGGGCATCTTAGCATCAAACATCCAGGACCATCATTAATTGTTGTGCTAATGTAACCTACGTAGTGAGGAAAGGATAGCGAAAAATTAATAATGACTAACTGGAAAGCATGGAAAAAGCTAAGCTATTCAAATTGGCAATAAAATGCTCAAGTTTATCAATTGCAAACATTTTCCAGCCGGAAGAGTAATAAACAAGATATATGCAGAACTTGCTACAATCAAATCAAGTTCTTTTTGTATAAAGTAATAAAATCTTGAAGGGGAAACAAAAAGGCATGGGAGGCACACAGACATGCAATTGTACAAAGTACACGATAAAAGAGAATAAAACCCAAAAAAAAGACCAAAATATTAGCCCTTACACTGTTCTTCATTGGGAAACAGAGAGCGACATAAGAGAAATGAACCATACAATTTTTATTTGGAAGAACCTTTATGAGAGGAAATGAAAAAAATGAAGGAGATTGGAGGTTTTCCATAACCCTGCCCATAGATAGTAAAAAATTCCAATAACACAAAACTAGAGTGTTGACAAGGGAAGATATTGAGTTTATAATTCCATGACTCTTATTTTTCCAATTATAATCAAGCAATCTTTCCACTCTTCAGGCTTTTCGAATTAAAATTCCCTATATATCTTATCACTTAATGGGGGGGGAGTACACTAAATTCATCAAAAAAATAATTAAGGGGAGGGTAACTATTCCTCCTTCTATCCCAACTTTGTGTTGAGTCTAATTAAACTTCAAAGCATGCACTGGTTTTGAACAAAGCATAAAAAAGATGCCCCCCCAAGAATCACAGATGAATTTGATGCACACCTAAAATTAAATCTCAGTATCAATCTTCATGATGATGACAGTAATAAATAAATATGCAAATAACAAAAGTAAAAAAAAAAGGAAATTTACCTGACCAGCATGTAGTACAGAAAGGATGGCCACAAGAAGCTGATACAATTTTATTGCGAGGAAAGGATTCAAAGCAGATCCCACAAGTAAGCTGGTCATAAGAGCAACCGGTGTAAGTTGCACAAGCACACACGCACATGGTGCCAGAAAAAAAAGCTGTGGATATCACTCTTAAACCACACAGTCATGTAACTAGAGCACTTACTTCTCGAGCATTGGAAAACTGAACTACTTGCTTGTCTAGCAAGCCAACAGATATTCGGACAGCATCTTCATCAGAAAACCATGCATCATGCACTTTACTAATACTCCTGCAATGCTGAATTTCATTAGAACACCAAGATAGAAGTAGTTCTACTGCACAGCATGCACAAGTTGCCATAGTTATTTTCCACACACAATTCACTGATTAGCTGTGAACAACAATACAAGCATCTGTCTAAACCCTAACAAACTAACTACAAAAAAAAAAACACCTGCTAATTTACCAATTATAATGACGGAGTAAGATGCTTGCTGCGACTCTTGATATGGAAAGGACAGTAGATACTCTTGTTATATCATCTTCTTGGCGTTGACGTATATCTTCTTCCTTCAAGACTGTATAACTTTGCTGAAACAGAAAACACATGCAAAATATTAGAAGCTAATAGATAAAGAAACAAAGCAAAATCAAAACCAAAGAGCTATCACCTTACAATTTTAACTTTCCAGCTTCAAAGAGTAATGTTCCAACACCCAAAAAGGATTATATTTTTATTTATTTTTTACAGATTCAACATGTTTCTGTAGTGAGGAAAAGCAATAAAGGAGAAGGAAAAAAAGGAGGGGCCAAGGAAACACAAAGAGACACAATGCAGAGCCTAATACAACACTTAGAATCAGATAAGTTCATTCACTCATGATTTGAATACCAAATTGTTACCCAAAATTTCATCTTTCTTCCCATGTCCTCTTATCAACCAAACAATCTTTCAATCACACTAAACAAGCACATCCCTTCATTCACTCATTCCATACATTTTCCTCAAATTTTCCTCTTCAATAAAACAGACAGACCCTAAGCAAAGCAAAGACATGTCATCAGCTCGACAACAGCCTCAGCAATGCAACCATCATCGTCGTCGTAGTATAAAAGTAAAGCCCATCGTAGTTGAATTGAGATCCTTAATAACTCTCTACTTCTTGTTTTCATTCTAAGTTGGTTTGTGAAATCAAACCCATCAATTATTAGATGGATGAACAGCTACAAATCCAGAGATGCCCGCATAACATAAATTAAAAGCATATCAGTGTGATCACAAATTGGGAGGAAAGGTACAAAAAGTCAAATTCCCTGCTTCTTCACTGGAAAAAAAAAAGAAAAAAGAGGAGATGATGCAACATGAAAAGAGATGTCTTCCACAGCCTAAAACAACTTCTTAAATCAGTTAGGCTCTCTTCCACCTAAAATTTGTCACAGGAGAAACACCAAGAAGCAATATGCCTTCCAACACCTAATCCAATATATAGCAGTAAAGGAGATTATAATCAAACCAAATATCACAATGTGGCTAATGTGGCTTAAGTGAACCGAACTCAATGTCCGATACTTGATCACCAAAATCAACATACAGCATATGATTCCCTAGTCCAATTTCGCATCCCTCCATCAAACACTAAGTAGCCAAAAGAAACCTCTACCCAGTACAAAAAAATTTCTAGCAAAAAACATACTATCTTTACTTAAGTTCAATGCTCCCCTCTCCTAACCATCAGTCAAAAAGCAAAATCAACCATATAAATTACCCTTATATAATCAAATTTAGCTCAACTAACATGCACATGATCATCCCTTCATTCACCCATTCCCTACACTCACATCAAAATTTTCCTCATCAACCAAACAAACCTTAATTAAACCTACACTCCTCTAGACAAAAAAAACCCATCTACCCTCACAAAAACACACTTAAAATCCCCATAACAACTACTTAATTCCCACCAAATTATCTTTATCAAATCTACACATCACCTCAATTCCACTAAAGCAATAAGCTTTAGCCCTTAAAATCTCTAAAAGAAACAAATAATCACTTATTACTCCTCTTAACCCAAAATCAGCACAACAAGTTCAAAGCAGCAAAGTTTATCACTAAAATCACAAAAAAAAAACCAAACAAAAAGATCACCTGAGAGCGGAACGACAAGTCATCGGGATCATCAACAGCTTCAGCCATAAAATCATAATCAGGACCATCATCATCATCATTAACATCATCATCATCATCATTATCATAATAAACACCATCACTGTAATAATCATCCTCCATGTCACCACTATAGAAATCATCGTCAACTGATTCGACGTCGTTCGCGTCCATCATGTCATCCTCTGAGTCCATCTCGTCAAACCCTAAAAAGAATTGGGAGGAGGAGAGGATTAAGTGTGATAAATTAATAGGATAGTTTTTTAAAAATAAAAAAAAAGGGTTTTTGTAAATTAGGAAAAATAATAATAAATTATGGAGAGAAAGGTCGAGGAGCGAAGAGTGAGGTAATAATAAGCGTGCGTGGATTATGCGTTAGGTGAAATTTTTTTTAGTTAAATATGGATGTTGGGTCAACTTGAGCACACCTTAACTAATCCTATGAGTTTTAAAGTTAATGATTATGGAAGATTCTAATGACCATTATATAAGCAACCACAAGACTCGAATCTAAATCACAAAAAAAATAAATCTTTTAATCTCAAACTCTTACCACTGGATCACCACCTAAAAGATTAAAAAGATGGCGTGATTTGCATAAATTAAAAAAAATATTATTATTGTTATTTTTACTACTTCAATTTATATTCTTAATAATTATTTTATTTTCTCCGAATTAAAAAAATATTTAAAATATATGTAATAACTTATTTAATATGTTTTTTTATAGCAAACTTTTTATTTTTGGTGAATATTAAAAAAATCAATAACAAACTAAAAATAAAAAAAAATTATTCATATCATGAATTTACTAGAATTAACCTGATAAATTATCTAATCAATCTTGAACCTATTAGATATAATATTTTTTATATAAAAAATTATTTTCCTTCGTAACACATGTTGATTAGATACGTGGATTTTTTTTTATAACAAACAATAATTCACTTTTTTAGAAGAAAACATTAAGGGTGATTTGCGGCCTTAAAAAAAGAGTTTAATTTATTTTGAAAGTATAACAAAAAAAAAAGAATTTATTGGATAAAGTAAAATAAAAAAACTTTTAAAAACAAAAAATGGTTGGAAAGCATCTCAAATTGAAAAAAATAATAATTACCACACAAAATCAAATAATATTTTAACAGATGAACCAAAAAAAAAAACTCAAACAAGTTGTTTAGGCCAATTTACGTCAGCATGGTAAACTCATGATCTTGGATCGTGAGGTTGGGTTATTTTTATAAAAGATAAATTGAAAAAAATAAAAGAATTAAATCTTAATAAAAACAATATTAAATAATAAATTTTAAAAAAACAGTTTGGAAAAGGGGGATAAAAATTTATGTCGATCCAGGTTAATATCTCATACTTGTGACCTGGGGTGTAACAATTCTAAAATTTATTGAATAAAAAAACACATTTATACTTATTTACACCAATTTTTTATGTATGTAGTTTACCAAAATTTTAATAAAGTTTCTCATACACCGGAAGATCTCAAGTTATCGAATATATCTCATTACACTTCTATACACAATATCAAATCTTATTCAGTTATCTTGGATCTCACCAAACATCAATGATACTCATCATTCTACTCCAAACATATATATGATTATATCCACGAATAATTATACAATCTAAGGAAGAATAAAATTTGAAATATTAGCATCCAAGTCATGAAAACATCATATTAATAATTTTGTTTGTTCATAACCATGCATCAAAAATAAAGTTCGGATGTTGTTAATACACAATTAAATAAGATTATAATCAATCTAAAAAATAATACATATTATTTTTAGTCTATAATAACAAAACATGATAAGAAAATGACTACACATGACATAAATGAGAAGGCTGAAAGACAAACATAATTATTATGAAAATGCAACTATAATAATATTCAATCTGTTAAATTATCGATCATACATTCTTGTTTTGTTTTTATTTAATAAGTATTTTTTATTCAACACAATCATATTGTCACACCTTTTTTTATATCTAGTCCATCTTATTTCTTTTGAAAATCTATGATCTCCTAATGTTCTTTTTATACTATTACTTTCCTTAAATCCTAAGTTTAGTTAATGTAGGTAATTTTACCAGCATCATTAGACTCATTTACCTGGCATCGACTAATCAAAACTAGAAATTAGTGTTGATATTAATATGTCCCAATGATATCATTAGTTATCCTGACCCAAAAAAACTAATTAACCCCTTTTCGGGTATCTTAAATCCATTATTTGAAAATGTCGATGTTAAAAAACCTCTTAGCATCATTAACCTCCCTTCATGAGTAGCTAATCAAGTTTTAATGGAAATGATTGTATCAATATAATTCATTGATGTAATTAGTTATTCAACTACCCAAAATAACTAATTAGGTTCTTTTAAATGCCTTAATTTTACTCATTCCTAGTATCGATGTCAAGAGTCTTTTGATATCGTTAGCCTCTCTTTAGGAGTAGCTAATCAAGTTTTAATGGAAATGACTGTATCAATATAATTCATTGATATAATTAGTTATTTAACTACTCAGAATAACTAATCAGGTTCTTTTAAATACCTTAATTTTATTCATTCCTAGTATCGATGACAAGAGTCTTTTAACATCCTTAGCCTCCCTTCAGGAGTAGCTAATCAAGTTCTCCTTTCATGTACTTCCTTTTCTTCCATCATTCATTTATTCACTTGTTTCCACAATAATATCACAACAAATAAATAATTTTCAACATTAACATAACGCAACAATATTATAAGTGTTGAGCACTTACCTATTGTGTTAGAAGCTCCTCCTCCGATTTGAGTTAGTGGCACAACTGTTAAGGTATCCCATGTGAATTAATTCTCTCATTAATCAGCACCGCCCTTAACAGACTCAATAATAAATATCACTATTATATTTAACTTTTCATTCTCAATGTTCTATTTTGATTTCTAACATAAATAGCCATATGTTACATATAACTTCATCATTTTAATTTTTTATTAATTATTTAAATGATTAACCATACATAACTATTTCATCCTACTTTCATCTTTATTTGCCCTTATTATTTTCTAATTACACCATATATTATATCTTAATAAAATCTTCATATTAGCTTAAAACATGACTAATTTGACCATCCTTTCATAATTATTGGTCAACCCTAAGAAAGAAAAACATGAACTTGCTAATTTCTATAATTTTTCTTACTTAGGAACCAATTTCTTATTCTTTTGTCTAACAATTTCTTCAATTACACTAAATTCTCAATTTATTAAACTCATCATCACTATGTAAAATAACATTAAATACTAAAAACACATCATTCACATCATTATGACATAATTACAACACAATTTATAAAAGCTATCAAGAAAAAATATTATTCATTTCTCTAAGTATGGCTGGCTACTTAAGGCCTCATTAATCCTCCAATTTCTTCATTATTTCATTACAAATTCATTGATTACATAACCTATAATGATCCTAGAAATCTAATTTCAAGATAATTTACCTTTCCAAAAATTTTCCATCTAGAACCCTAATTCGATTTTGCAAGAATTCTAATGAAAATCAAGAAATTTATGTTTAAATTGACAAAAACACGTTCTAAATATCCTATTAAGTTGTAATTTTAGTTTCGAACACTAACTAGTTTAGGTTTTCTCCAAGTCTCGTTTGTTCTCTCCTCT
>Ga0325414_1001346_pt1 | contig 23443 bp, 10 predicted proteins | sample PopdelMetagenome_8_FD_206183 | JGI IMG/M metagenome (GOLD analysis project Ga0325414, IMG submission 206183) | Populus deltoides microbial communities from Bellville, Georgia, United States - Leaf-PdKOR-R3 | ecosystem: Host-associated > Plants > Phyllosphere > Phylloplane/Leaf | place: USA... | reverse complement strand
TATATATATATATATATATAAACAACAACACGTCACTTGCTTTTCTATAAAAAGAAAAAAATTGGCTTGACCTGGTCAGCATGTATTAGTATGAGAAATGCCAATTAATCTAAGTTTTTGTCATTAAACCATGTACTATAATTCGTCCTTAATCCTCCAATTAAGCTTGATAACAATGATAATTGGACGGCGCAAAGAATCCAAGGTCATTCTTTTCATGTCTCCGAAAATGGAGATAAAATATGGAGGATGTCAAGGAGACCAAAATTTAGAAAAAGTATTGTGATAATTTATGTTTTTTTCTCTATCATAGATAAAAAAAAAAATTATTTAGTTCATTAAATACTTTATGCGCGTTTTAAATTTTAATTTTATAGAAATTAAAATAATATATTTTTTATTTATTTTATAGGTCAAAATTTAATGAACAATAATTTTAATTAAATATATATTTTTTAAGAAACTACAATTAATATTTTTTTAAAAAAATTAAAAGCAAAAACTACGGTAAAATCAGATACACACTTAATTGCTTAAAGACACTACCGGGAAAAAATTAATTACAATAAATTGCGTAGTTGATTTTTGGTTCCGAGTCCAAGCCGTTGCCTTAACATGTTGGAGGTCGCGCGATGTGGTTTGGAGGTCGCGCGATGTGGTTTGGAGGTCGCGCGATGTGGTTTTTGTTTTTCAGCTGTATCGTGCGATATTTTCCCAAGAGATATTCCGTGTTTGAATATCCAAAAGAAAATCAAAGCCTTTAGAAGTGTGAAAGGAAATTAGAGTTCAAACATGTTAAGATGTGAACTAGATCATTCACCTGTGTCATGTTGTGTTGTGTATTGAATTAATTTTTTTAAAATTTAATTTTTTAAAAATATTATTAATTTTTATTTTAATAAAAAAAATAATTTAAATCGGGTTAACATGATATAACTTGATTGACTTTGCATATGTTTAAAAGCAACTCATACAACTCGTAGAAATATAGTTTAATTAAATTTTTTTCAACATGACATTTTTTTAATATTAAGACAATAATATATTAGATTGATTTGGATCAACCTAAATTAACATATTAGATTCGTGACCCGGGTTAGGAGACTATGATAACTTTATAGAAAGCAAATCAAAATAAATTATGAAACCTGATTATCAATTAACTCAATGCTAGATGATAAAATAATTTTTTAAAAAATCAATTTAAAAAGGACTTAAAAAAGGGACCCTAATTAACCTGTCAAACTCTTTACCCGAGTCATAAGACCGAGATAATCTCATATAAAACAAATAAAAACAAATTACAAATTTCAATCCCCAATCGGCCAAATATTGAAGGATGAGATTAAAAAAAAATCAGTTTAAAAAAGAACATATATAAAAAACAATTTAAGTCAATCCGTTAAACCCATGACCACCGTATCAGATTAAGATAACCTTATAAAATGAAAATTTTTAAAATTAACCTGATTTAACCCTGATTAACCTTCAAAATTCATGACTTTGGTCATAAGATTAAAATAACCTAATACAGAGTAAATCAAAATAAATTATGAAGCAATATTAACAATTGTCTATGTTGGATCTAATGTTCAACGATAAATTTATAAAACAATTAATTAAAAAATTGACAAAAAATGAGTCAAGTCAACCCAAGTTAACCCATTAAGCACTATCTTCGGGTTATGAAACCGGGATAACCTAATAAAAAGTAAACCAAAACAAATCAAGAAGCCTAATTTCTAATTAAACACAATATTAAATGACAAATTTGGTAAAAATTCCAATAAGAAAAGAAAACAAAATGAGTCAATTGAGTCAATCCGCTAAAATAACGACCTGGGTCATGAGATGATGATAACCCAATAAAAAAAAATCCGTTGTTAAAGGACCAGTGACCTAAGTCATGAGATCAAGATAACCCGTAGAAAAAATAAAAAAAAATGAATCAATTTAACTAGGATTAAAATGCCAAAACCCACAATCTTGATCATGAGACTAAGATATATCTTCATAGAAAGTAAATCAAAACAGATTATGAAGCTTAATTCTCAACCAATCTAATGTTAAAAGATGAAATTGGAAGAAAAAAATCACTTTAAAATGATATAAAAAATAATTTAAGTCAATTTTAGTTAACTCGATAAGCACTATTCTCGGATCATGAAACTAAAATAATATAATAGAAAGTAAACAAAACAAATTATAAAATCTCAATTAACTCAATACTAAAAAAAATTAATTAAAAAAAAACCTTAATCAATTAGGTGAACCCACGATTCATGTTATGAGAGTGTGGTAACTTATTAAGAGAAAAATCTAATATTAAAGGATAAAATTAAAAAGAAAATTAATCGAAAAAATAAAAAAAAATATAAAAGGAAAAAGAAAAGAAAATTACTATTCTATTCAAATAAATAGTGATTTGTGTTTAAAAAGCCGTCTTCTTTTAATTTATTGTTAATGTGTGTGAGTTTGAGTGTGTTTGTGTGAAATAAATCTCACATTTATCAAAGAATGAAAATGGGAAGCATATTACGTATATAAGGATTAACCCGATAGCTTAGCTTTTTTTGTTTAATTGAATGTGATGTTTTTTATTATTATTAATTGGAGAGTATATATTTGATGGATTTTATGTTTTAATCAAAATTCAATATTATTTTTAAAAGATTAAAAGTATAAACTGAGATAAATTAAGACGAATAATTCATGGTTTAATATCAGAAAAGCACATTTCTCACTCGCCTCTTGCTTGTAGCTAGCAAGTTGCACGAGCATTTTTATATAAATATATTTTTGTGTTGCTCATTTGTTTTACACAAGGGTCAAGGTGTGCATATACTTTCATTAAATTAACTTCAACCATGAATTATATTAATTTAATATATAGCATTATATGCATTTTTCTGCTTAAATTTTAAGCATAACCATTTAAACTTCAAGATTCTATTTCATATATATATATATATATATATATATATATATATATATAATTTGTGGACTTTTCTCTTTATTTTCCAGGTTATTTTAGATTATTTTTTTTTGTTTTTCGAACTTAGATCAGTTTAGTTAATATTTAAAGAAACTTGTAGTTTATTTCTAGATTAGATTAATGTTAATGATGTTAAGAAATTATCACATCATAGTTACAATTTAGAGTCTGAGTGAGAAAATTAATTTTATATCATAATTAATGGAATAAACATAATTTGCCATCTCTTTATTACTCCACGTTATTGACTTCAAGGAACAAGGATGTAATCGCGCGATGAGCTTTGTTTTTTTATACTTTCCTTGGCCCATCGGCCGGGAGGGGGGGGGGGGGGGGGTGTGAGTGGAGGGGTCGCACGACTCGCTAGCTCATACGAGAAATCATGTTAGCTTTATGAGTAGCTAGGTAACAAAAGGACAAGACAATGAAAGAAAAGCCAATATTCCTTTTAGGGATATATTATTCGAACCCTATAAATAAGTAAAAGGAAAGCTCCCACAAGCAAGAAGAAACCCATTTCATTTGCTTTGCTTTGCTTTTGCTTGTCCTCGAAAATGGCAAACTTCTGGAAGATCCTCAGAAAGACTGATACTAAGAAGAGGCTGTCAGTTCCTATCAGATTTCTCAGGTCTCTTCCACCTTTCAAACTAGGCAGCCATGCCGTCACGTTTGAAGCTACAGACGAGAAAGGCAAAGCTTGGCCCTTTCAATGCTCCATCCGCAAGAGAGGACAGTACCCGAAGCCAGTCCTCACAAGAGGTTGGGTTGCATTCGTTAAGAGCAAGAAGCTACAAGTTGGTGACAAGGTCAGGTTTATCAAACATAAGAACCGAGCTACTGCAGCAATCTCTTACAGAGTTCGTGTTGAAAAGGAAATCAAGGTCTTTGGTGCTATATTTGGCTATGCACGGATCTAATCCATTTCCCTAATTAATAGCTCTGTAAGTCAAGCTAGCAAATAATAGTGAATGAAATGGAGCCATGTTTCCCGCTTAGGGGACATGTTAGATTTCTAAGTTGGGTGAGTTTCAAGTTTCTTGAATTCTCATATATTTGTGCTGCTTCTGCAATTAGTATGTTTAACTTTCAAAAGCCATCCCATCTGCTAAGGTCTCTCAAGATGTTCCTTTTGCACCTTTCTTTCAAGAATATGGAATTACTGATCTCTGAATAACGCAACAAATAGCTCGCCAGGCCACTTCTCATGCAAGGGTGCGTAGTAGTAGTAATGTGGTATATGTGATCGCGCTCTTGCATATGAAATGTAAATTATTTTGCATATTCGGCATCTTGACGAAAGAAAGTAACGATGTTGGCTTAAATCCGTTGCCTGATTGCCTCTATAAGAGGTATTATTTCATGTTTAAAATTATGATATGAAAGTGGGTTTGATCTTGAAAATATATTCACCTCTTGAAATAGAGAGATAATAGCTAGGGTTTATAAATTACCTGAATCCTCGACTTCCTATCGACGTAGAATATATTGATATAATCATAGAGCATTAATTGGTGATGAGGAGGCTTGTTGGTTTGATCAGGGAATCCCCGTCACAAATCTATAAAAACGGCAGTACTCGTGCGGTTCATTTCTTTATTGGCTTACAATGGCGCAATGGTCAAGGTGATGGTGAGAATGGCGGGCGCCTACAAAACAAAGAAGAAGACCAAATCCACCCTCGGGCCCTACCACATGCATATTTTTATGGCATTAATGTTTTTAGAAAAATAGTCTTCTGATTCTCCTTGCGATAATCTGATACTTCACATATGGGTGATGAGATGCTGTTAGTTTTTCATCTAGATCACCTGGTCAATTTTTTCATTAAAATAATGTTGCTTTTTTTTTTTAATTGATCCGATTAGTTCCAACATGTCACTAAAATTCCGGTCACATTGAAATGATTTGTCCGTTATAATATTCAATTGAAAAAAATACCCAGCCCTAATCCATGCCTTGAATTTTTCGAATCAATCAACAAAGCCAGGTGGAGTTTAACAGCTATAATCTTAGAGGTTATAATTGGATTGACATGAGCAATAAATCTTAGAGGTGGGTGTTCGACTGGTAATAGCCATAGCATCATTTTAGGTCGGAATGGTTCGTGGCTGCAAATTCGATTGAGCATGAACGTACCAAAACAGAAGTTGTTCCCCTGCTGATGGTTTTATAGTCTGTTTGGTATAATCTTGACTACCTCTGGCTGTCTTCTTATTAAGGTTTGGCCAAATTAAGGGTAGAATCATTTTTCAAATAAAGCTTTATAACATTGCAACATTTGACAAGCCACTCAGACATCAGGCCGCACTGCATTTGGAAAAGGTTGGTCTTCTTCAATTAATCGACTGTACAAATTACACGAGCAAGAATACAACAGCTACTTACACTCCCAACAGCAATTTATATCTACAGTACTTGCACGCAATGGCTATCTACAGGTTTCATCAACACATAGATCTTGTAAATAAGAGAGCTGGTCCATTGACCCCGCGCAGGACTAGCAGTCTGGAGTCCACATGTGTTCCACAGAGGAGCCTAGACAAATCAAACATCTCAGGCGGAACTTGCACACGAATTTCTTGAACTATAATGCTTGGTGTAACATCATTTTGATAAAGGTTGTCCCCGAGACTCATTGTCACCTCAATGTCAGCTGAACAAGTTTGGCCACGGGAAGGCTCGATGGAAACTCCTTATACGGGACAAGTTTCCTCCATTTTTTAGCTGACAATTTCTGGGCTAAAGAATCTTGATTGTTTGTTGCCCAAAGGATAACTTCTCTGATGTCTTTTCCTCCTTAAGATACAACCGTCTTCCAGATGTCAACCGGAATAAAGAGTTTACTTCCAATTTCCCAGTTATACCACTTTTGTCATGAGGCCAGTCGCCACCATTCATGACCATGAAGCCAATGTCTGATGTGAAGGAAATACCAGTATTTAACTTTGATGCTCTATTTATAGTTAGATAAACGTCACCAATCAGGTCACGAGCAGACGGCTGATGAAGGGTCAATCCTATTTGTCTCCCAGTACAGTATAATAGACGCTGTTTTCCTGGAAGCAACTCGAACCAGTTCTGCACATTGAAGTAGAGCAGAAATTTCAATATTGAGTAACCTTTGAGAATAACAAGGCCTCGATCCCGAGCTCGTTGGAGATGGAAGGTAAAAGCATAATCAATCAATAAAATGTTTCATGTTCTACCATAAGGAAGAATCCAAAGAATATTGGCTGATGAAGAAGTACAACAGCTAAAGAACCAAAAAAGTTTCTTTTTCTTTATATTGTATCAATGCATTTAGCAGTTAGACCATTTCAGATAAAGTGTTCACGTAACAAAACGAGAGAGTAAATGGCAAAGAACAAGTGACCATAAATTAGAAGCCTCCTTTGAAAGTAAGGGTGATGATACAAGTTATAATATCTTTGAGGCAACCAGACATAGATCCATATGACTCTTTGGAGAGAGCAAAAGAATTAATGAATCTACAAAAGCTACGAACAAAGCAGATAATTGCAAACCTTTGGCCTTGAATGAGCATTCAGCATCTCCATCAATTCAATAAAACAGGAAAGCCTATTACGCTATCACATCAAAATTCGCCAGTCAGTTTACATGGCCAATGTAATGTCATTGCGAGCTATAAACCAACACCAGATATATAATGAGTTTACATGCAAACATTTAGTAGTTCACGTAGAAATAGAAGCACACTAAGATATCTTTCAAGTAACAGGAAATTAAAGTATGGTAATTTGCATTCGTACTACTTGGAGTCCAACATTTCCAGAAGGAGAATTCGTAAATCACGCAAGCATGAAGGTACAACTTCGTAATTAGGATCAGTACCAACACATGATGAGTAGTGCATGATGATACTATAGATTTTTTTTCATATTGAGCAAATAAAGCGACTGCCAATGCATTCCAGTCTTCAAGAAACTGGTAGAAATTAATGAAGAGAAACTTGAGCTTATCCAGAGTCGTAATGCAAGTCAACAAAAATTCCACCAGGTTCTGGATTGATTAATCCAAAAACAAGAGGGTGGGTGGGGGGGGGGGGGGGGGGAATGATTTGAACTTCATGAAAATTAATGGATCCATGAGTTCCCGCAGCACCATTTTTGCCATCATAGATCCTACACATCTTTTCAACATGGAAACATGGATGAAACAGAATTCAGTACATCAGTAGCTCTGCTAGCAGCGCTAACTGGATACACTATTAGGTCTATCTATCTATTCATACCTCAAGTCAAATGCAATCATGTGTGGGAGGTGCACTAATTCAATGGTGCTGATTTATTCATGTCTTGTTTCGTTCCTCAATATTCGTGCTAATAAACCTTTCCTCAACCATAAGTCTAGAACCACAAAAATTTCCCATTATTCAATGCTGTTGAAGAGGTACCAAACTTTCAAAGCAGAATACCAGAAATAAAATTTGACTCCAATAGATAAACTGAAATTGTTGTGCATCAAGTGTTGTCATATCAGAAAGCATAAATCAACAAGAGTTTTCCTCAAACGCCCTTTTCCTTAAAGAATTTCTTTCCTTATTCTATATATATCAAATTTAATTCTAAATTCAGAGAATCTAAAATTAAAAAAACAGCATAAGAGGGGGGAAAGCTTGCATTTACTTTAATATGCCTATCCACAGGGCTTATATGCACATTCTCCAGCCTCAACTCTATATCCAAAAGTCCATGACTCTGCAAGTAGTTCACCTTAAGTAAGCAAAACAAACACCTTACACTGTAGTTGTGCACAACAAATGGCAACTATTTGCGCACAGATAATGCAATAATGCAATTAAGATATACATACTCCAATCAAGAGATCCCTCATCAATGTGTGTTATTTGCAACTGCCGAGAGACAGCAGGTCCTCCAATGGTGTCATCTCCCACCCTCCTGACAGATTCCTCATCCAATGGAAGATTGGCTTCCAAGGTAGGAAGCCAATCTGATTGTTGAAGCCAATGTTTCAAAGAAAAACTGTGTTATTTGCAACTGACGAGAGACAGCAGGTCCTCCAACGGTGTCATCTCCCACCCTCCTGACAGATTCCTCATCCAATGCAAGATTGGCTTCCAAGGTAGGAAGCCGATCTGATTGTTGAAGCCAATGTCTCAAAGAAAAACTACCATGATACTGCCATAAAATAAAAAGGAAGAGATATACTTTCACATCCCTAAACTCACAAATGGAAAAATTGAAACATGGGAAGAACGTCCTAGAAACAGAATATAAAATCTCCAACAGGGCTTCACACAGCGAAACATTTAATGCATACGCAATATCTAAACCTTACACAGAAACAGAACATACCCCATGTGCCAGAGTAAACGAACCACGGCCACTAGAAGGTGAAGAAATATAACCATGAAATTGCATCGAATAAGAATGGTAAATAAGTTTACGGCGAACCAGCTTCTTCAACACCTAAAAACACTTTAACAACACCAAAGTTACACCAATATTCAAAACCTCAAATAACAAATAAAGAAAACTCCAAAACAAAGCCCCAAACCGCTATTGCTCGCATTCCTCTACGTTTTGCTTGAGTACCGACAAGTTTCCTAAGCACAACTTTAATGTTATCCAAAGGGCTGCAATTCCACATTATACTCATCACCTCCAATAATCACACAATATCAAAAAATCGAATAAGAAAAGAAAGCTAACCTATTAGAATCCTTCACTATTGCTTCAAAAACCACCTCATCCGCCTAAAAAAACCCCAATTCAGTTATCCATGCCATAATTAGCAGTGCTAAGAACAATCATTTTTGGACATTAAGCACTATCCTTAGTGTTAATAACCGAAAATCACAACGAAATTAACAATATTTAACAGATAAAGACTAAAAAAAAAATTGAAGTAGAGTTTTCTGGCTTACCTGGCCACCAAGGCCAATACTGACACGATCAAGCACCTTAAAATCAGACATCTTGAACCTCATAACATTTCCTCCTCCTCCTCAATCACACATCTCCTTCCGATTCCAACTGAGTCACGGCCTTACTCGGCGACGAACACCCCAGCACCGTCCCTACTTCTCTCCTAGAACAACTGCTTCTCACACCGATGATACAACCATTACTACGTCGTTTAGTCAGTTTCATCGTCGACAAATTATCAGAAAAAGAACAGAATCCGACTCCATATATTGCGGCCGCCGTCGTTGTCGCCGCCGTCAATCGATCAATCCGTTAGAACTCTAAGAACATTTTTTGATTCAGAGAGGAGTTAGTTAGCAGGAGGAAGGAGAGGAAAGTGTGAAGAAATAGAGAAGAGAGTGAGAGATGCGTGAAGGAATCCGGAGCCCTGGGCTAGGCTCGTGTCAGCTTTTGTTTTTCCGAATATCTCCTAAATTTCACCTCCTGTTATTTTTTATGTTTTGCGTACGCTGCACACTCCTATCCCCGCCACGCCACTTTTCGTTGTTTCCCAAAGAATTATTATTAATTATTAATTATTAATTAACAATACTCTAAATAATGTGCAAACCACTATTTCTCAACACCAAATCATTTTAGATTACAACAATAATTTATAATAATTTATATTTTTTTATTTTTTTATCTTTTTTTCATTTTTTTTTACTTCTTTTTCTTACACCTTTTATTTTTATTTTATTTTTTTCATCAAAATTATTTTTGTCAATTTTAGTTTTTTAATATTGAGCTGGTTAAAAATTTTACTTTGTAATTTTTTTTCTTTAAAATACTATGGATTGCTACGGTATTTTTCCACATAGTTTTTCTATTTTATTATTTTATTTTTCAAAATTATATTTGTCGATTTTACTTTTGTAATATTAAGCTGATTAAGAATTTAGTTTTGTAATTTTTTTATTTAAAACATTATTGATTGCTACAGTTTTTTTCCATATGGTTTTCTTTGTTTGTTTTTTTTATGATTTTCTCCAAAATTATCTTTTTTAATTTTATTTTTTAATATTGAGCTGGTTAAAAATTACAATTACAATATATGCGGGAAGCACTGTAGCTTTCCTCGCAAATTACTGTGGATTGCTATAATGTTTTTCCCACATATTTTTTTTTTGTTTTTTTTAAATTATCTTTGTTAATTTTATTTTTTGATATTAAGCTGGTTATGAATTACAATTAAGTAATAAGATAAAGGGTGTGGGGAATTCACTGTTCACCCACACCCAATGCATTGTGGATTACAATACTAATCCACAGTGCATTCCTCTCTTTTTTTTTCATTTTTTTTTTCAAATTTCCCCCTTTTTTTCCAAAATGACTTTTCTTTTTTTTTCCAACTTTTTCTTTTTTTTGTTTATTTTTTTCAAAATTATCTTTGTCGATTTTACTTTTTTAATATTGAGCTGGTTAAAAATTTTGCTTTGTAATTTTTTTCCTTTAAAATACTGTGAATTGCTACGGTGCTTTCTCACATGGTATTTCTATTTTATTTTTTGATTTTTCATAATTATATTTTTTGATTTTATTTTTTTAATATTGAGCTGATTGATAATTTAGTTTTGTAATTTTTTTTCTTTAAAACATTGTTGATTACTTACAGTGTTTCTCCGCATGGTTTTTTGTTGTTTTTTTTTGATGATTTTCTCCGAAATTAACTTTTTCGATTTTATTTTTTAATATTGGGCTAGTTAAAAATTACAGTTACAATATGTGAGAAAAATATTGTAACTTTCCTCACAAATTACTGTGAATTGCCATAATGTTTTTTCGCACAAGGTTTTTTTCCAGTTTCTTTTATGTTTTGTTTTTTTGTAATATTTTTTCCCAAAATTATCTTTGTCAATTTTATTTTTTTAATATTGAGCTGGCTAGAATTTAACTTTGTAATAAAGCTTAATCATGTGGAGAAAGCATTGTACCTTTCCTCACAAAACACTATGAATTGCTAGAGTGTCTCTCAACATAGTTTTTTTTTATGATTTTTTCAAAATTATCTTTGTTTATTTTATTTTTTTAATATTAAGTTGGTTGAGAATTATAATTACAAGTTATTACAAATAAGGCTAAATCATATGGAGAAGCACTGTAGCTTTCATCACAAAACTTTGTGAATTGTTACAATGTTTCCAACATGGTTTTTTTTCCCTGTTTTTTTTTTGTTATTTTTTTTCTAAAATTGTATCTGTCGATTTTTTTTTTAATATGGAGCTTATTGAGAATTTATCTTTGTAATTTTTTTCTTTAAAACACTATGAATTGTTGCAGTGTTTCCAACATGATTTTTTTTTAATTTTTTCCAAATTTATTTTTTTCTATTTTTTTAATATTGAACTGGTTAAAAATTATAATTACAATAAAGCTAAATCATATGGTGAAAGCATTGTAGCTTTTCTCATAAAACACTGTGAATTACTACAGTATTTCTCTAAATGGTTTTTTTATGATTTTTTTTCTAAAATAGTCTTTGTTGAATTTATTGGAGAAAACACGACAATTTTCCTCACAAAACATTGTCAATTGATACAACGTTTTTCCTCATGGGTTTTTTTTCCTTCCAAAATTATCTTTGTTGTTTTTTTTAATATTAAGTTGGTAGAGAATTAAGCTTTGTAATTTGTTTTCTTTTTATTAACACAAAAGCTAAAAAATACGGTGAAAACAATCATTTTGTTCAGTCTCTAAGTTTTTGATTACCAAAACAACTTTTTTTCCCATCATTAAATATTGGCTCCATCATACCTTTAGTTTTTATTACTTATCTAGCGCTGGTTCACAATTATAACACTATCAAGTACATTTGTTTTATAAAGCCGCGGCAGCGTGCGGGCATGCCATCTTGTCAATACTCTAAATGGTGTGGGGGAATCATTGTTCCCCCACACCCAAAATAACTATGGATTACAACAGTAATCCACAGTGCATCCATCCTTTTCTTTTTCTTTTAGCACTTTTTTTTTTGTTTCCCAACTTTTCCCTTTTTTTTCAACTTTCCTCTGTTTTTTTTTTTTTGCATTTATTTTTTCTTTTTTTTCAAAATTATTTTTGTTGATTTTACTTTTTAAATATTGAGCTGGTTAAAAATGTTTCTTTGTAATTTTTTTCCTTTAAAATACTATTGATTGATGCGGTGTTTTCCTATATAGTTTTTCTGTTTTATTTTTTTATTTTTCAAAATTATATTTTTCAATTTTTTTAATATTGAGCTGATTAAGAATTTAGTTTTGTAATTTTTTTAAAAAAAACATTGTTGATTGCTATAGTGTTTCTCCGCACGGTTTTTTTTTGGATTTTCTCTGAAATTATCTTTTTTTATTTTATTTTTTAATATTGAGTAAGTTAAAAATTACAGTTACAATATGTGAGGAAAGCACTGTAACTTTCTTCGCAAATTACTGTGGATTGCTACACTATTTTTTCCCACATGGGTTTTTTTTGTTTCGTTATGTTTTTTCCTAAAATTGTCTTTGTCAATTTTATTTTTTAAATATTAAGTTGGTTAAGAATTGCAATTACAAGTAAATACAAGTTTTTCCTCACAAAACACTATAGATTGATACATTTTTTCCTCACATGGTTTTTTTCCATTTTCTTTTGTATTTTCTTTTTTTGTAATATTTTTTTTCAAAATTATCTTCGTCGATTTTTTTTCATATTGAGGTGGTTAGAATTTAACTTTGTAATAAAGCTTAATCATGTGGGGAAAGCATTGTGGATTTCCTCACAAAACATTGTGGATTACTACAGTGTCTCTACACATGATTGTTTTTTCTTATAATTTTTTTTCAAATTATCTTTGTCAATTTAATTTTTTTTACTATTGAGTTGTTTGAAAATTACAATTACAAGTCATTACAAATAAGGCTAAATCATGTGGGGAAGAATTGTAGCTTTCATCACAAAACACTGTGAATTACTATGGTGTTTCCAACATGATTTTTTTCCCTTTTGTTTGGTGTTTTTTTGTTATTTTTTTCTAAAATTGTCTATGTCGATTTTTTTTTAATATTGAGCTAATTAAAAATTTAGCTTTGTAATCTTTTCTTCTTTAAAACACTTTGAATTGTTGCAGTGTTTTCCTATATGATTTTTTTTATTTTTTTAAAATTATCTTTGTCGATTTTTTTTTTAATATTGAGTTGGTTAAGAATTATAATTACTGTGGCACATCACCCGCGCGGCTTTCGCTGGTGATTTTCATTCGTTTTGTTGATTTGATTCGTTAGGAGTCGCCACCTAGTATTTAATTGAGGACTACTAGGAAACCCGGGTGTGCTAGTCTTGTCAGAGATTCACAGGTAAGGGACTGGTTGTGGTTAGGAAAGGTATTAGCACCCTTAGCGCACCCTACCTAAGGTAAGCTGCTTCGCGATTTTATGTAATTTAAAATTTTTGAAAGTTGTCTTGCTAATGAATTAAAAATAGAAGAAAAGTTCTCCTCGGTAAGGAGATTCTTATCTTATCAGATAAAAAAACCATATTGCTCTAGCATCAATAAAAACAAAACAAATTTTTCTGTTTAATATCAAGAATGCATCTTACGTATAAGATTAAAATCCTCAATACCAAAAGAAAAATATTTTTTGATATTTGTTTTTTGAAATATAAACCAAATTCAATGCAAACTAAAACATTTAATTTTTTTTATTTCTTTTTAACTTTATCATAACAACACATACATAAAAATAATAACAAAAAAACCCACTCAAATACTTTACTTTTACTATGTCTAAGCACATACCCATTACATAATTACAAATCAATCAAAATTTAAAATAAAACAAACAGTACATTAAACAAAACAAAAAAAATACAAGATAGCCCCAAAACAATCTGGGATAACAGGGAAAGCCTTCTGCACCACCAAAATAGCAACGGCACGTCTCCTCTATGCGTCACCGTCACTGGCAGCGCGTGGGTTCACGTGCCGCCGCAAAAAAAACAGGCAGCAGGGGAGATCCGAAGCGGCTTCTCCCTTCTTCCTCACCGACAGTGACTGCTACCTCTACCTGCAACAAGAAACACAAAAAAAAGGCCACAAACAGTTGATTTTAGCCTTTTCTTTCTTTGTTTTTCTTATCTGCATTTCTCCTTTCTCCTTCTTCGGACCTACTTCTTGCGGGTCAGTTTGTTATGGGTTTCATCTTCTTCTCCTTTGCTTCGGGTGGCAAGTCTGGCGGTTGTAGAGGGGAGCAGCGGCGTTGATGATCTCCACTCCCGTTGGTTGTCGCGACGATTGGTTTTGCTGCTAGAGGAAAAAGGCGCTGCTGCACGAGGAGAGGGATGTCGTGTCTGGTTTGTCGTTGAGGTCAAAAGTGAGGGAATAGTCGAGGTCTGTAAGATATTTAATGTCCAAGTGATGGCAGCGCTGTTGTGGCTGTTAGGTGGAGGATTTGGGTCTGTGGGGGCTATGAGGGGTTGTCTTATGGCCGACTGGTTCTTTGTGGGGGGATGGTTGAGAGAGGAGAGGCTGGGAGAGGTAAGGTGAAGATGGCTGGGGGGGAGCGGCCACGGAAGAAGCAAAATCGAGAACTAGTGGGAGGCAGCGGTTGCTCTTTTTGTTTTTTCAAGTGGGGAACGTTGCCGTTTGGTTAGAGGTAGGTTTAGGTTTTTAGGGTTAGGATTTTTTTTGTATTATCTTCCAAATGTGCAAAATTGTCCTCCTTTTTGTGTGTGTTGAAGACCAATATTTGTAGGCAAAAATATTGTTAGGTCTCAAACTTGGTCCCTCAACTCATTTTTTTGTAAATTTTGATCTTTCTTATTTTTTTGGATTTTTCTTATCAACATCGACTCGAATGAAGAAAATCGGTGATTTTAAAATAACACATTCTAAAAACCTTTGAAAATTTAAATTCTTTTGAGACGATGCTAAAAATGATGCAAATATATTAAAAAACATTTTTTTTGGATTTTTGTTGTTTTTTCACTATTTTTGGATTTTTTCTGAAAATTTATCAAAACATAGTTAAAAAATTAGGTAGTAACAATTACAATAAAGTTAAATCATATGAGGAAATCATTGTAGTTTTTCTCACAAAACACTGTGGATTGCTACAATATTTCTCTAAATAGTTTTTTATTTTATTTTTTTGGGGAAAACACTGTAGTTTTCCTCACAAAACATTGTCAATTGCTACAACATTTTTCCTCGTGAGTTTTTTTCCTTCCAAAATTATCTTTGTTGGTTTTTTTAAAATATTAAGTTGGTAGAGAATTTAGCTTTGTAATTTTTTTTGCTTTTTATTAACAGAAAAGCTAAATCATCTGGCGAAAGCGCTGTATCTTTCCTCACAAAATACTGTAAATTGCTACAAATCATTTTGTTCAGTTTCTAAGTTTTTGATCACCAACACAACTTTTTTTTCCGTCATCAAATATTTGCTCAATCATACCTTTAGTTTCTATTACTTATCTAGCGTTAGTTCACAATTATAACACCATCAATGACATTTGTTTTATAAGCTCATGACAGCGCGCATGCATGTCATCTCGTACATACGTCTAAATGGTGTGGGGGAATCATTGTTCCCCCACACCTAAAAGCATTGTGGATTACAACAGTAATCCATAGTGCATTCCTCCTTTTTTTTCACTTTTTAATTTTTTTCCCTTTTTCATTTTTTATGTCACTTTTTTTTTTGCACTTTTTTATTTTTTTGTTTGTTTTTTTCTAAAATTATCTTTGTCAATTTTATTTTTTTAATATTGAGCTTATTAAAAAATTTTTCTTTTTTATTTTTTTGCTTTAAAATACTATGGATTGCTACGGTGTTTTTTCACATGATTTTTCTATTTTATTTTTTTTATTTTTCAAAATTATATTTGTCTATTTTTTTTAATATTGAGCTGATAAAGAATTTAGTTTTGTAATTTTTTTCTTTAAAACATTGTTGATTGGTACAGTGTTTCTCCGCATGGTTTTTTTTATTACCTCCTAAATTATCTTTTTTTATTTTATTTTTTAATATTTATTTGATTAAAAATTACAGTTACAATATATGAGGGAAGCACTGTAGCTTTCCTCACAAAGTACTGTAAATTACTATAATGTTTTTTCCCACATAGTTTTTTTTATTTCTAAAATTATCTTTGTCGATTTTATTTTTTATATTAAGCTAGTTATAAATTACAATTAAGTAATAAGCTAAAGAGTGTGGGGAATTCACTGTTCACCCACACCCAATGCATTGTGGATTACAATAGTAATCTACAGTGCATTCCTCTTTTTTTTTTTTACTTTTTTGTTTTTTTTTTTCATCTTTTCTTTTTCAAATTTCCCTTTTTTTCTTTTTTTTCCAAAATTACTTTCCTTTTTTTTTCCAAACTTTTCTTTTTTTTATTTTTTTTCAAAATTATCTTTGTCGATTTTACTTTTTTAATGTTGAGCTGGTTAAAAATTTCACTTTGTAATTTTTTTCCTTTAAAATACTGTGAATTGCTACGGTGTTTTCCCACATGGTTTTTCTATCTTATTTTTTAATTTTTCAAAATTGTATTTGTTGATTTTATTTTTTTAATATTGAGCTGATTGAGAATTTAGTTTTGTAATTTTTTTCTTTAAAACATTGTTGATTGTTTACAATGTTTCTCCGCACGGTTTTTTGTTTGTTTGTTTTTTGAAGATTTTCCCTGAAATTAACTTTTTCGATTTTATTTTTTAATATTGGGCTGGTTAAAAATTACAGTTATAATATGTGAGAAAAACATTGTAACTTTCCTCGTGAATTACTGTGAATTGCAATAATTTTTTTCGCAGAAGGTTTTTTTTCCAGTTTCTTTTGTGTTTTTTTTTTGTAATATTTTTTCTCAAAATTATCTTTGTCAATTTTATTTTTTTAATATTGAGCTGGTTAGAATTTAACTTTGTAATAAAGCTTAATCATGTGGAGAAAGCATTGTATCTTTCCTCACAAAACACTATGGATTGCTAGAGTGTCTCTCAACGTAGTTTTTTTTATGATTTTTTTAAAATTATATTTGTCAATTTTTTTTTTTAATATTGAGCTGGTTGAGAATTGTAATTATAAGTCATTACAAATAAGGCTAAATCATTTGGGGAAGCACTGTAGCTTTCATCACAAAACATTGTGAATTGCTACAATGTTTCCAACATAGTTTTTTTTACCCTTTTTTTTGCTATTTTTTTTTCTAAAATTGTATTTGTCGATTATATTTTTTTAATATTGAGCTTATTGAGAATTTAGCTTTGTAATTTTTTTCTTTAAAACACTGTGAATTGTTGCAGTGTTTTTCCATATGATTTTTTTATGATTGTTTCCAAAATTATCTTTGTCAATTTTTTTTTGAATATTGAGATGGTTGAAAATTATAATTACAATAAAGCTAAATCATATGGGGAAAGCGTTGTAGCTTTTCTCACAAAACACTGTGGATTGCTACAGTATTTCTATAAATGGTTTTTTTTATGATTTTTTTTTCTAAAATTATCTTTGTCAATTTTATTGGAGAAAGCACTGTAGTTTCCCTCACAAAACATTATCAATTGCTACAACGTTTTTCTTCATTGGTTTTTTTCCTTTCAAGATTATCTTTGTTAGTTTTTTATTTTAATATTAAGTTGGTAGAGAATTTAGCTTTATAGTTTTTTTTCTTTTTATTAACAGAAAAGTTAAAAAAATATGACGAAAACAATCATTTTGTTCAGTCTCTAAGTTTTTTTTTATTATCAACACAACTTTTTTTCCCATCATGAAATATTGGCATCATTATACCTTTAGTTTTTATTACTTATCTAGCGCTGGTTCATAATAATACCACTATCAAGTACATTTGTTTTATAAGCCCGTGACAGCGTGCGGACGTGCCATATCGTAATTATATTATTATAGGTTGTTATGATCAAGGATGTTAAACCCGGAAATCGGAATGTCTAATGAATTTAGTTGAAAAATTCATAATTTAAAGATCAACTTTTTTTTATTTTACTCGAGATTGAATTGACTTGTTAGTTATGTTATATATATATATATATTAATGAATATTGTCATCATCCTTCTAGGTAAATATAATTTTTAAATTTAAAGGAAAATATAAAATTTTCCTCATATATAATATAATACAAACACTACAAATCTCTCTTTAAACATAATTTCTCTCCCCTAAGAAAACCCTAAATTGATTTCTCTTTAATTTCCAATTGAAGATCAGATCTAGGTGAAATTTTATGGGCAAGGGGAAGGAAACAACCTAAAAGCTTTGTGCTAGTTATTTGTATTTTCTTACCTCTTTGATCTTAAATCCAGCCATGTGTACGGTTAAGAACTGGTTCATGGGTTGCCTTTGGATTGAAATAAGCTACGGCAATAATTAGGAAAGAGTGATGTTAAGTTTGATGTACTCTATTTTAGTTTGGTGGATTGGGTGGCCCAGCGAAGAAAAAAACAGAAGAAGAAGAAAAGAATAAGGGTGGTAGTACTACTTGCTGTGGGGCAGATGTGTCAATCAATAACTATGATGTGGCACATTACAAAAGTGTTTTGATTTTCTATTTTGACGGTGATTAGTGATGTCAGCAAGTCAGTTGTCGAATAATAGTCGTTGACAGTAATTAGTGATGTCGGTAAACCAGTTTCCACTTTTACCACTTTTATCAGTTTCCACTATGATATGGTACATCACAAAAGTGTTTTGATTTTCAACTTTTACCAATAATTAGGGATATCATTAAACCAATTGTTGAAAAATAGGAGATGGTTTTTTTTTTTTTTTTTATCAGTTTTCACATTCAACGTTAATTAATGATATCTTAAAAAATTTAAGTAGCTTGCTGTCGAGTTTATGTATTAGATTATTGGTTAATTTTTTAATTTTAATAATTTAATTTTTTTTTTCCAGTCAAGCTAGCTAGTAATGAATACTTGGTGTCTGGTAAGATAAAGTGGTTGGTTGCTAATACCTATGAAAATCTTTTTCTTTTTAGATTTAGTGCATGTTTGGAAGTGTGGTTGCGGTTGCTTTTCAAAGCGTTTTTCGTGATGAAATACATCAAAATGATATTTTTTTATTTTTAAAAAATTATTTTTGAAATCAGCGCATCAAAACGATCCAAAACATACAAAAAATTAATTTTTAGCAAAAAAAATTAACTTAAAGAGACTCTCCGATACTTAAATATCTTTTTTAGAGAAAATGCCAAAATATATTAGAGAGATAGAATGTGAAAGTATGCATGCTACAAATCCTATTAGCTTGAAAAAATTGATTATTTTCTTCTCAAGATCTAATAGGTCTTTATAGCCCATGATTCTTACCCTTTTTTTATCGAGAGGAAGACCCCAAAGTCCTCCTTTTTTTATAGCATTAAAATATTTTTTATGTGTTAAAGGGAGAAAAAGATCTCTAACTCATTATAGGGTAAAAGATCTCTAACTCATTAGAGAAAAAATATATATGACTCATCACATGGAAAAAGATCTTTGGCTCATCAGAATCTCGTGATTCAATATGGAGCATGATAAGATTGTCAGAGCCACATGTACTTGGATTCAGTAATTGACTAGGTCCAATGATGCTGAGTTTGGTAATTTGCAAGAACCATACATGTTTGGGATTAGCGCTTAGTTGAGCTCAAGAATGTGAGGTTTAGTAGTTCGCCAGACTCATGTATGCTTGGACTCAGCACTTGAATGAGCCTAAGAATATTGGGTGTAGTAGCTCATCAAACTGATCTATGAATGCTTGGGCTCAATGCTTGGCTGAGCCCGAGAATGTTGGGTATGGTAGCTCGCCAAACCCATCTATGCTTGGGCTCAGAATAATATGGGATAGTTACTTTCTGTGGGGTAATGTGTCAATAACTGTAGAAAGGTCATATCACCCATTACAAAAGTGTTTTGAATTTTTTTTTAATTCGAGTCAGTTCCATATATCTCGACTAATATTATAAGCCCTGAAATTATTATGTAAGCCTTCAGTGACCTTAAGATTTATGAGACTCGAACTGGTGACCTCTAGAGAATAAACCCAAAACCTGACCAGTTGAGTTACACCTCTCAAGATTTTTAATTTTCTATTTTAAAAGTGATTAGTGATGTCATATACCATTTGTGAAAGAATAGCCGACAATATTAGTTTCCAGTATGATATGGCCCATCACAAAAGTGTTTTGATTTTCTACTTTTATCAATAATTAAGGATGTCGATAAATCAATTGTCAAATAATAATAATTGATTTTTTTATTAGTTTTCACAGATAGTGTTAATTAATTAGATACTAAAAAATTCAAGTAGCTTAGGAGTAAGACTTATATATTGGATAATCGGTTAATCTCTTGATTCTAATGATTTGATTACTTCTTTCTGGCCAAGGTGACTAGTAGCTGATATCTGATGTCTGGTAAGAAAAAATAATTGGTCACTGATACCTGCAAAATATTTTTTTATAGATTTAGAGATTCTCTGATACTTAAATATCTTTTTTTAGAGTAAATGCCAAAATCTATTAGAGAGATAAAATCTGAAAGTATATATGCTAAAAATTCTATCAGCTTGAAAAGATTGATTTTTTTTTCTCAGGATCCAATAAATCTTTATAGCTCATGATTTTTACCTTTTTATCGAGGATAAGATCTCAAAGTCCTCCTTTTCTGATAGCATTAAAATATTTTTTATGTGTTAAAGGGGGGAAAAGATCTCTAATTCATCATAGGGTAAAAGATCTCTAACTCATTAGAGGAAAAATATCCATGACTCATCACATGGAAAAAGATCTCTGGCTCATCAGAATCTCATGATTCAATACGGAGCATAATAAGATTGTCAGAGCCACATGTACTTGGGTTCAGCAATTGGCTAAGTCCAAGGATGTTGAGTCTGATAATTTGCCAGAATCATACATGTTTGGGATTAGCGCTTAGTTGGGCTCAAGGAAATGAGGTCTAGTAGTTTGCTAGACTCATGTATGCTTGGGCTTAACACTTGACTAAGCCTAAGAATGTTTGGGTGTGGTAGCTCACCAAATTGACCCATGTATGTCTGGGCTCAATGCTTGGCTAAGCCTAAGAATGCTGGGTATGGTAGCTCGTCAGACTCATCTATACTTGGGCTCAGAAGAATGCTAGATTTGGTAGCTCCTCATACTCATATATACTTGGACTCAATTCTTGGTTGAGCCAAAAAAATACTAAATGTGGTAATTTGCTAGAATCATGTATACTTAAACTCAATACTTGGCTCTACCACAATCTTTATATTTACCGACAGAATTTTCCGTTAGTATTTGCACTATCATTCGTTGGTAATTAATTTAGCAACAAAATTACCGACGGAAATGCCATGTCGGTGAATCTTTCATCGGTAAGTCTGTTGGCAATAAAAAAAATTATTTTACCAATGGAAAAGGCATGCAAAAAAAAATTATCCGCTTCATTTCGTCGGTATTTCTCTCACTAAGTTCGTATGTAATTTCGTTGGTAATTATTTAAAAATATTTAAAAAACAAATCTATTTTACAAAACTATAAAATAATTAAATTAATATAAATCAACACTCTATAATACTCAAAACACTTGAAAAAAAAGGAAAACAAAATCAACTCAAACAAACTTGCAACAAATAAATAACAAGAAAAAATAAATTCAACTAAAAAAATTCATATGAAAAAAATAAAGTTGCAATTGCTAAAAATTTAAAAATTCTATAAATAAATCAACTAAAAATTGATCTCATATGAAAAAAAATCATACAACAACATTCATACACTTATTAATAACAAAAAAAAAAATTAAAAACAAGATAAAAAAAAATATAGTGAAAAAAAAAACTCGAAAAAAAAAAGAAAAAAATTACCTTAATGTAGTTGCAAGCAAAGCTAAGAAGAGAAAAAAAAATCATAAAGTATATTAATTAAAAAAAAAACTAAGAAGAAAAAAGAAAGAGAAAAATACATACTTAAGCATGGAGAAGAAGAGGAGTCAAGGAGAAAAAAGAAGAGAAGAGAAAGAAATGAATATTGATGTTTTTTTGCATATGAAAAAGAAGAAGAAGAAGAAGAAAGGAGCCTTGTTTGTTATGAAATTGGGGATTCCAGATTTTTTATTGGGGTGTTTTACAGACGGATAATTAAATATTAATATTTTTAAATATTCCGTAGGTAATATTTAATTTAAAATTTCAATTTAATAAAAAAATTTTAGAAACCGTTAAATATCACCGACGGGTTTTCAATTCGTCAGTGATTCCGTCTGTAATATTTAATTTAAATTTTCAATTTAATCAAAATTTTTTAGAAACCCGCCAAATAACACCGATGATTTTTTAATCCGTCGGTGCTTTTGTCTTTAAAAAACAATACTTAACAGTGCAATTGGGGAGTGAACAGTTCCATAGCTCTCTAGAAAATACCGACGGAATTTTCAGTTGGTGATTCCGTCTGTAATTAACATAATGAACAATGTTAACATTTTACCAATGGAATTACTGAGGGAATTTATTCCGTCGGTAATTTCATTGGTAAAAAATGATTTTTTTTTGCTTTGTTTAATTATTTTTTTCTCACTATAATTCCCTCGGTATATATCGAGGGTATATATTTGTCGGTAAAATTCATCGAAAATTTACTGATGGAAATATTCCCTCGGTATTTTTGTTTGTATTTATCAATTTTTTAGTAGAGTGGCCAAACTTAATGATATTAGATTATCACTCTACCTTTATTTCCTTATTTTGAACATGGTTTTTAGGCAAATAACACATTGATATATCATCGCGTCACACATAAACTTTGTAAAATCAAATCATTTTATGTAATTTAATTAGCATCTATCAGTACGAGAAATGGCAATTAATCTAATTTTTTATCATTAAACTTTGTACTAGTTATGCGTTTGAAAGTTAAAGATAATGTGTATTAAAGTACAATAATGATATACTTACGGTTTAAAAAAAAATATTTTAGTTGCAGTTTTAAAATGAAAATTATAATATATATATATAATTTAAATTATTGTGAGATAAATTTTTTCATATAAAATAAATTATTCTAGCTTCTATAAAATTAAAATTTAAAACATAATTATGTATGGGCACTAGTATAAAGAAAAAAAACTATTTACCTAATCAAATAATTTTCTCTTTATAACTATAATTAGACAAAAAAAAAAAAAATCTCCAGTGGCCATACTAGACATGAGATAAATTAAGAAGAATAAATTCGCACATTTCCCCTTCTCCTCTCGCTTGTAGCGAGCACTAGACATGGATGTTTCTTTCTTACCTTACAAAACATTCTTCAGTGGCCATACTAGCCTTTTCTTTTGTCCTTTCCATCTACCGCGCGAGTGATCGCACGATTTATATACTTGCATGGAAAAAAGCAATCCATCGCGCGATGGAAAAAAGCTATAGCTATCGGCTAATGCTATTGGCTATCGCAAAAAGCTATCGCTGTCGGCTAATGCTAGGCGATGGAAAAAAGATATCGCCATCGGCTATGGAAAAAAGATATAGCTATCGGCTCGGCGATGGA
>Ga0325414_1001345_pt1 | contig 23449 bp, 13 predicted proteins | sample PopdelMetagenome_8_FD_206183 | JGI IMG/M metagenome (GOLD analysis project Ga0325414, IMG submission 206183) | Populus deltoides microbial communities from Bellville, Georgia, United States - Leaf-PdKOR-R3 | ecosystem: Host-associated > Plants > Phyllosphere > Phylloplane/Leaf | place: USA... | reverse complement strand
TTTTTTTTTTTTTTTGCAAACATCAAATATACCATCAAACTATTAGGGTATTATCATCTTTGCACCTAAACTATTTTTTATATTAATTTTACTACAAAGCTATTTTGATTTCTTAATTAAGGACTTCCTTAGCAAAAACATACATCAAATCCCTACAAAATGATGTGGTTTTCTTTATAAAAAAAACAATTTAGAGAGAAATATATATAGAAAACCTTAAAATTGAATGAATTTTCTTAATTGATAATTTCTGAAAGTTTGAGGGTAAAATTGATACAAAAAAATCTCATTGATTATTTATGATCTAGTTTTTTATAAAACCTGTGTATATAAGTTTTATATATAACCATAAAAAAATAAAATATTATATAAAAATTGGAATAATTGATTAATTTTCAAATATCATCGCAATTAATTATCTAAATATGGTTTTACTTTAATATGTAAAAAAATCAAAAAACAAAAAAGAAGGGCTTAGAGAATCAATCTATGAACCATTAAAGCTTATGTATGTTTGAGCTTGTAATGCAAGCCTGCTGAGGTATGCAACGTAGACCCACGTATTTTGGCTTCAGAGTCCAAGTTAGTTTTTTTTTTTAAGATAGCAGATAACTCGTCAATTACTTATAACATTTTCCAGTCACTAGATATGTCAGTTACTAAAAATTAAGTTCCAAGATTTTGGACCACAAAAAAAATCCAAATTTCAACCTTTTTTCACCCAAGAACATTATATGGATCTTTAAAACCCTATTCTCAATTACAAAATACATTTTAATCAGCCTAGAGCTCAAAATGGAATCAAAACTTTTTTAAAAAAATTAAGGATAATCTATTTTTTCTTGCATTATGAAAGTTTAAAACCATATTCATTGAGTTCCTCTCTTAAAACAAAATCTATAAATAACAAAATCAAAATTATTGGTGGTCATAATTCAATCATCCAGTATTTTTTTGTCTCCTTAACTTTGTCAATGATTTTTCTATAATCTCTCAAACTTCATGGACTCAAACATGATAAAATGAAGTTTGGGGTCAAAAAATAACAACCTAAAAGAAGGATAAAATATGAAAAAAAAAATTGAAACCTGAGGTATTAAAGGGAATTTTTGTACCTTTTTTTAATATGGAAAAAGGCTTTGTTTTTTTCTTAATGTCAATTTTGGTTCTTCATATCTTAATTTTTTTAACAATAAGTTAAAATTCATTTTCATAAAATAAGGGTCATTCATTTAACATCAAAACATTTAATGACAAATCAAGTAAATAATAAAAAAACATCAAAATGGATTTGATGTGATCCAAATATGCTTCCGTAGTGTCCAATAAAAGTGCACATCAAACCAGAATTTCTTAGAGATTTGGTTTAGGTCAAGCTTGATAGTGACTCACGAGACTTCAACTTATTTATAGGGTTTTTGGTTCGGTTTGGATTGAGAATGGGTAGGTTTTGTTGTGGCTTATAGGCTAATGCTTTTCCATCTTGTTTAAATCAGTTCAGAGTTAATTTGGACTAGACCAAATTTGGTCGGGACAATTGCAGCTTAGGCAGCTTGGTTGGGCTAATTTTAGGTTAATTTAGGCCATTAAATACAAGTGGAAATTTAGGCAGAAACTCTTGGGTTTCAATTGGGTTTTCTTTTTTATTTATGGGTTTGAATCATTTTTTTACAAGGATTAGAAAGTTCAAATATTCAAAGGATTTAGATCTAGTTATTTATGTATTTTATTTTTTGTTTGGTTTGTTTTAAGAAAAACCATAGACATGTATTTATTTTTAAGTAACTTATTAATGATTTGGGTTTTATTTGGGCCTTTGGTTTACAACCTAAAAGGTCTATTAAGGTTGTTTTATGGGACTATTTAAGTTAAATTTGAGCTTAAATTTTTTGCAGTCGAGTGATTAATAAACCAATGTGTTTTTATGAGCAAAACTCTTGATTTTGGTTCTTCCGTGAACTTTATCGAACTTATCAAAGAATTTTTACTTTGTGGCGCTTTTTGTATACTTTTATTCTTAATTCTTATAATCAATGTTGTAACCCATTTTTGGGTCCTCGCACAAGAAGAGAGAAAATACAAAAAAAAAATTAATAAAAAAAATAGAATAAAAAAAATAAATATATATATATATCAAAAAAATATAACAGTGAAAAGAGGCTGTCAGAATGCTCAGAAAACGATCAAAATTTGGTTCAGGAGCATAAAAATTATAATTTGGTAGTATTTTAGTGACTGATGATAGCCCTGTTGACAAAGAAAATTCAATTTTGAGGAAGAAAAGTCCAAGATTAGATGTTGGTGGACTCAATTGAATTTATTGAAGGTTTAATTAAATTTATTGAGGGTTTAATTGCAAGAAAAATTAATTTTTATGTCAATTTAGACTTTAATTGGAAGAAATTACGGTTCTGGAGTCAAAGTATAATTTTTGAAAGTTAATTTGGTCAAATCAGGGGCTTAATTGCATAAATATTGAAGTTTGATGGCCAACTAAGGACTTAATTGAAGAAATCCGAGAACAAGGACCAAAATGCAAAACGCGCGCAAAAGGAAGGACTGACGTGAAATCTGGCACTTTGGCGCCAGTTTTCATTTAAATGGAACGGCACATTTTGGGACAAACGGCGCCGTTTCATGTGTTGAAAAAAAAAAGAGAGATGAAACGGTGCCGTTTTGAGGCGGCACTGTTTCTTCTTCTTCTTCCCCTGGACGTGCAGCAGGGGAAGGGAAGTTTTGTTTTCTTCCCCTTGTCTCTTCCTCCCACGTGCTTTAAAGCCAAAACCGGACGCCACCTGCAGCTCCTCATGATGAGAAGACAGAGAGGCCGTGTCCTGCAAGCGATGTCCCCATTGGACGTCGCAGTCGGTGCTGTGACAAGGTAGAGCGGCGGCTTCCCACCCCATGCGCAGCGGTGGGACGGGGCAGGGTCGTTCCAGCTCCCCCTGCCCCTATAAATACCGTCCGAGTGCAACAAAAGAAAAAAAAGGAAAAAAAGGAAAAAGGCAGAGAAAAGAGAGAAGACGGCAGGAAAAGGGGGGGAAACGGAGAGAGAGAAACCGACTGGGTAGAGAGAGAAACGACCGAAACTGAGAAACACAAAAAAAACAGGGGAATATCGGCTGGGAAATTGAGAGAGACAGACGGGGCGAAGAGAGAAAAAGAACAGAAGGGATAAACCAGCGGGGAAGGAAACGCCGACTGGTGTCTCTGCACAGTGGAGAAGAAGCGCCACTGCTGTCACTGGGTCTCACCGTCATCGCCACCGCAGCGCCACCGAGAACAGCCACCATCATCGCCAGCTCAACCGCCCGAGATCACCACCTCAGGTAATTATTCTTCTTCTCCCCTAGCCGACTCTGCATGCTATAAGGAAATAATTAGCTGGTTACTGTGCATATGCACAGTGACCGACTAATTAATTAACTGGTTACTGTGCTCACGCACAGTAACCAGCCAGGGGTTCCTTCCCTTCTCCGGTGGGCTGGAACATCAGCCCAGCCCGCGCGGCTGGGCTGAGTCCAGCCCCTTTTTGTGTCGGGTTGGAACATCAGCCCAGCCCGCGCGGCTGGGCTGAGTCCACCCCTATTAACTAAAGGCTGAGTCCAGCCTTGTGGCTGGGCCAATACAGGCCCAGCCCAGTCCCTTTTGTGTTTTTTTATTATTTCTTTTTTGCGTTTTTCCTTTTTTATATATATCTATATATTTTTTTTGTGATTTTCCCTTCTACGTCATTTAGACTAAGATTGGTTTGTATTTTTAGACTAAGATTGGTTTGTATTTTTATATCATAAAAATACAAATCCGGTATTTAAAATACCCGATTTTCAAAAAAAAAACTTTTGTTTTCATGCATACGGCTAAGTCTCTCAAAGCTAAAAAGAAAAAAAGAAATCATATTGTATTTTATACAAAAATAGAAAACTTGAAAAAAATTATATATTATATTTTAGCATGCATTTCAGCTTTAATAACCAGTTTATTAAAGTCATGAGAACTTTGCCAATATTTCAAAAAAATCAAAAATATATTTTTGTTTAGTTTTAATGTTTGGGATTACGAATTCATACGTAAAATGTATTCCTGATTTTAAAAAATGTAGTTCTTTTATAGACATTAGGGCCGGTTAGATTTTTTCCCCTATAAGATAAGAACCTCCTTACTGAGGAGGGCTTTTCTTGAACCCTAGACGGACCTACATGAGAAGACCTTAGATTTTTTATCAGACAATAAAACAATGCAGCTTACCTTAGGTAGGGCGTATTTGGGGTGTTAATACCTTCCCTTTACGCAACCAGTCTCCGTACCCAATTTCTGAGACCAGTTAGGGTTCCTAGTGACCAAAATACTAGGTGGCGACTCCTACGCCATTTTTCACCGCTAAGAGACAAAGAATTCCTTATCTCCCCACATTTACCAGATATATATCCATTACAATGAGGGTGGACGATCGCCGCTACGTCGACACGTGCGACAGAATGGCGACTCCGCTGGGGACCTTGTGGACTAAGCATTGTTTTGTCTGGTTTTTTTCTTTGGTTTTATGTGTGTTATTTTTAAGATGAATTTCCTTTAGTTATTTGCTCATATGCTTTAAATTTGTACATATTTGTTCATGCATTATATAATTGTGTCATGCATCATTCATGTTATATGAGAGTTTGTGCTGAAAAGCTTTAAGTTAAGTAGGGGACTAGCGGCTTACCTTACGACTTTTAGTCAAGGTTTAAGTTTGTGTAAACCCCAACTCTTCGCTGAGTGCTTAGACTGGTAACAGTTGGTACACGTGACCATCTCATTGCCTACAAGCCCCCATATTGCCTCCACGAGGGCGATCACTGGGACAGCAAGAGACCCTTTTTTAAAGACTGAATAGCCAACCTACCCTTATCAAGCATAAAAGAATTAGAACCGGCCATAGGGTGTATGCTCCACAAAACATATTTTGCATAAGACATAAACCTAACCATAAAGCATTTGGTTTTCAGGTCTTTTAAAAAACGATAAGATGGCCATCATTACCAAAGTTACTACTGTGGAATATGGGCAGAATTCTGAATTGTCACAACTATCAGAGGGAGATTGCTCTAGATGTGATGCAAGGAAGTTTCCAGTAGTCAAAGACCTGAATTGCGTAGTATATAAGATGAAGAGAATATTGGTCCATAGTCAGCACATTGATGAGGCGGCGTTTTCCGGGAAGTACGGGCGATTGTTAGAAATTGCGAAGATAGAAGTATTGAACCCAGCAATCAAAGCCCTGATTAACTTTTGGGATCCCGATTACAGATGCTTTTCCTTTGGAAATGTGGATTTGTGTCCCACTATAGAGGAGTATGGAATGTTGACGGAGTTTCCTAAACACCTGCACAGGGTTTATTTTCCTTTGCGAAATGACAAGGTGATTCCTGAGTTGTCAAAATTGCTGAAGATTCCACATCTAAGCAGATTTTTAGAGAAGAATGGCAGCGGTTTAAAGTGGAAATTTTTGGAGGTTGAACTAGAAAGGAAAAAGGAGCAATACGGATCAATGCTAGAAAAAGACAGGTTAATCGCTCTGGGGATATATGGTCTCGTGTTATTTCCAAGCTTAATAGGGGTTATAAGTCTAGAAGCTGCTGCTGCATTTGTGGAATATGAAAATACTCATGTCAACCCTACAACTGCCATATTGGCTGAGACCTTTCTGACCCTCAACCATTTTAGGAAGACGGGGAAAGGCGTAATGAGATGTTGTACTCAATTATTATACATCTGGATGGTAAGCCACGTTGAAACCAAGAAGCCGATCTTTAATAATTTTTTATGGTTTAACCAAAAACCCTTGAAGATAGTGGAGGAAGAAGAATGGGGAAGCTTGGGTGATCAAGGTTAGATGAAAAAACTGCAAGAGTTACCTAGTAGCAACTTTAGTTGGAAGGCCCCTTGGGTTAAATCGGTTGATGTCATAGTAAGTTGTGGACAAAAATGTTGGGTACCTTTAATTGGGATCACAGGTTACGTCAGCTATGCTCCGGCTCTGGTGATAAGACAATTAGGCGGCATACAACACATCCCAAGAACTGTGGGACTTGCTGAATTTTCCGGGTTTTTGAAGGATCAATCCGCGCGAGAAGTTCTTGAAACCATCAAACAAGATTGGAGCCATTTGACCCTAATTCAAAAGGAGTCTAAAAGGTTGAGAGACCCTAGCTCAAGTGAAGGCTCAAGTGAAGGATATGAAAAGTGGAGGAATTTGACCCCGACTGCTGCTCCTAGGAAGCCATGTTCTGAAGACGGGCCTTCACGAATTATAGAAGGGTCATTGAAAAGAAAAAAGGTCAGCAATGAGGAAGACCTTATGGAGCAATTAGAAAGGCTCCAAATAGAATTGGGAAAGAGTAAGGGAGATAAAGCAGCTTTAGAAAGGATGATGATGGAAGGAGATAAAAGCAGAGCGTTTCTAAATGAACAGCTCGAATCCAGAAACGCGAAAATAGTGAGGTTGGAGCTGCAACTGAGCAAAGAAAAGGCTGTGATAGAAGAGTCCGAGGAAGAAAGAGGGAGACTGATTTTGGATTGGATGCAAAGCAGCTCTGAATTGGAAGCATTGAAAGCTGACTTCAATGACTATCAAGAGAATGTTGAGTACAATCAGGACAAATTCTTGCATGTTCAAGCAGAATTGTTGGACCGAATTGAGAAGTATGATGAGTTAAACAAGAAATATGTGATGATAGAAAGTCGGCTAGCTGAATTGCAAGAGTTCGAAAGAAAAGGGAAGGAAGAGGAGGTTGTTAAGGCAGATTTGGCAGCTAAGAAAAATGAAATTAGGATGCTGAAGGTGAAGTTTGACAAAGAACGAGAAAAGGTAAAACAGTTGACCGAAAAGTTGGAAGTTTCAGAAAAACATAAAGAACAGATCGACACCAACAACAATACCTTGAATCGGAACAACATGTTGCTTATAGAGAAGATGGCCAAAGTAGATGAGCAAATGGATGAGGCTGCCATTCATGCACGGATTATTAGAGCCAATGCTCGAAGGGTGGGGAGGGACATCTTTCGTTATCGACAAAGCTTGGCTGAGACAGATGCCTTCTTGGAAAAAATTGAGAATCGAGGCCTCGCTTTCCTACCAGCGGCTAGAGATATGAATGAAGAGGAAGATTGATGTATTTTTCTTTTTATTATTTTGTATCCTCTTTTCAAGAGATGTATTAGCCAATATTGTTAATGAAAAGGGGTCTTGACCCATCTTTTGTGAAAAAAAAATCTCTTATAGTAGGGATAAGCCTACCAAAGCAGCAGTTTGAGCAGAACTACTCCTGATAAGGAACGTGACAAAAAGAGTCCTTGCCCATTACACTAGAGAAATGTTGGCCATCGATCGTTTTTGAAAAAAGAAAAAGAAGCTCACATTACATATGCATCATGCATTGTTCTTTATCATACATTCATTTACATTTTTCCATGCACGCCTCAGATCGTGAAACATAGGTCCCCCTCCCAAGGTCCACTACACTAGGCTAAGATCGAGAATGGAGAACGAAGAGAGGGCCATCCTAGAATCCCGCTACCAAAGTGAATTGGAATCCGTGAGAAATGAAGTTTCCCGAATGACCAATCTGCTTGAGCAACTTCTAAGAGCCAAGAACGGGGAGGGAACGTCCACCCAACCACCTATAGGAGCACCACCAGCTCATGTCCCGGAGGTATCTCAGAATTTGGGGGCAGATTCAGAGACGGAACAACACTGTACACCTGTCATTCCCATTCAGCCCGTTCAAGCTCACATCACTGTAGATTTAACGGCGGAGGGGCCTTTCGATAATAGGTCCACTGGTTTTATGAACGACGACAAGATATCCGCTTTGGAAGAAAGGTTAAGAGCAGTCGAGGGAAATGACTGGTTTGACCCCATGCGAGCTTCTGAAGTATGCTTGGTACCAAACATCATGGTACCTAAAGATTTTAGGATACCGGAGTTTACAAAGTACACTGGGTTGGAATGCCCAAACACTCACCTTCGATCCTATTGCAACAAGATGGCTGAGGTAATCCATGATGATAAGTTGCTGATCTACTTTTTCCAAGACAGTCTAGCGGGGTCTGCACTAAGCTGGTACATGAGGTTGGATAATGTCAAGATTAAGAAATGGAAGGATTTGGTGGAGGCTTTCCTTAAACAGTACAAGTTCAACTTGGAAATTGCTCCGGATCGAACGAGCCTTATGTCAATGGAAAAGAGAAGCCAGGAATCAGTAAGGGCTTATGCGCAAAGATGGAGAGATGAGGCAACGCATGTGCAACCCCCTTTGATAGAGACAGAGATGGTGACTTTGTTTGCCAATACATTCAAGGCACCTTACTACGAGCATTTAATGGGTAGCTCATCTCAACATTTCTATGATGCTGTGCGTGTGGCAGAAAGAATAGAGCAAGGGATTAAAACTGGGCGCATAGCGGAGCCTTTAGAGAAGAAAGGCTTTATCGGAAGGAAAAGGGAAGGTGATGTTAACAATGTGGAAGGCGGGTACAAAGGCAAGAAAGTAAATCACCAAAACCCACAAATACCTACCCATCAATTCGCCAACATAAACTTTACCAAACTTTTTAACACCAATCGCACAAATCACCAGCCAAACAACCAAAGCAACCACCCAAGGCCATATACAGGATACACTTCAGAACAGCTACCTCCACTACCCATGCCTTTAAAAGACTTGTATGCTAAACTGCTGAGCATTGGACAGATAGCTCCGATCCTTCTATCGCCAATCCAACCGCCTTTTCCCATATGGTATAAGCCAGAATTGACTTGCGAATACCATACCGGTAATCCGGGGCATGGAATTGAAACCTGTTACGCCTTTAAAAGGAGATTGTTAGAGCTTATCAAAAGGGGGTGGGTATCTTTCGAAGACATGCCCAGCATCAATTCAAATCTATTGCCTAATCATGCTGCAAGTAATAGTGGAGTGGGCATGATAGAAGTGGGGAATCAAAGCAAGGCGCTGAAGGTATCCATGAAGAAGTTGTATGACATGTTGGTAAAGACAGGATTTTGATAAATGTTGAAGGCCATTTGAAGGGAGGGGACTATTGTGAGTTCCATGGGAGAGAGGGACATCATATTGAGGATTGTATCGAGTTTCGCGAGAAGGTTGCGAAAATGATGACAATGGGGGAGTTGAGGATCGAACCCGTAGAGGGCAGTCGTGAGGTGAGTATGATGGAAGGTCAAGATAAGATGGCAGGAGTATGTAGGGTCTAACCAACAGCTAATGGGCCACCAAAGTTGATCTTGGCTAAACCTTCCTACACAAAAGGAAATCACAATGCCATGCCTTATAATTATGGTTTCGCTGCCAACATTCAAACCCCTCTTCCTTTGTTCCAAACTAAAATCAGTGGATTAACTCGGAGTGACCGGTGCTTCACTCCCGAAGAGTTGAGGAAGGCAAAAGGCAAAGAAGTGATAGATCTTGACAAAGCAATGAAAGTTAATAAACCAGTAACTGAAGAGGAGTCGACTGAATTTTTGAAGTTGATAAAGCATAGTGAATATTGCATACTAGATCAATTAAAAAAGACTCCAGCAAGGATCTCCCTTATGTCCTTGATACTCAGCTCCGAGCCGCATCGAAACGCTTTACAAAAAGTTTTGAAAGAGGCATATGTACCCCAAGACATTGAACAGAAAACCATGAAGCATTTGGTGGGGAGAATCCATGCTACTAATTACCTGTATTTCACAGCGGATGAGCTTGACGCTGAAGGTACCGGACACAACAAGCCCTTATACATTACTGTTAGGTGCAAGGACTGCCTCATAGGAAAGGTGCTCGTTGATAATGGCTCGGCTCTTAACGTATTGCCAAAGCATATTCTGAAAGAAATGCTGATCGATGAATCTCATATGAAGCCAAGTACCATGATGGCCAGAGCATATGACGGCTCACCTAGACCAATAATTGGGACTTTAGAAGTGGAGCTATATGTGGGACCGCAAATGTTCTTAGTGACATTTCAAGTTATGGATATCCACCCTTCCTATAGTATGTTGTTAGGAAGACCTTGGATTCATGCGGCTGGGGCAGTAACTTCATCATTACACCAATGCTTGAAGTATATCATGAACGGGATGTTGGTGACTGTCAAAGTTGAGGAGACAATATCCATGATAAGGAATGTGGCTATACCTTTTTATTGAGGCGGAGGGTTGCAAGGATAACAATATCCATGCTTTTGAGATTATAAACACTGATTGGGTGCCTGAGAACACAATCCTAAAAAGGCCAAGGATCTCTGAAACCGCAAGGATGGCGGCTCAATGCTTCTTACGTAGGATCCCCTTTCAGTGTAATCCTATCACTGAGGTACCAAAAAGGGCTAACCCAATAAAGATGAAATATGCTGATCAAAGATTTGGGTTGGGGTATAAACCTAAAAAAGAGGATCATCGGTGGGCTGCCGGTCGGAGAAGGGAAAGAAGAATGGCTAGGATTGAAGGAAGAGAGCCTGAAGAAGAAAAGCTAGAAATCCCTCCCCTTAGAGTGACATTCCCAAAGGCTGCATATGTAATGCAACCCGAAAAAGGAGCAGAAAGCCTTGGTCAAGAACTGTAAAAAATGAGCATAAACACCTTGGAGGAGGATAACATGGAAGGAGGTGACATGAAGACGGTAGCGGGAAGGAAGGATGAAGCCCTGCCACAACTAACTATCCACTCCATGGAAGAAGTCTCTGCTAAGACCTTCATACGAAAGCTAGCCGAGGGCGAGAAGTTTCAAAACTAGGTGACTCAAGAATCCCCAGTAGTGTTTAAAATGTAAACCAACTTCGTTTTCCTTAACATGCTTTTGTCATTGCTTTTGTTTGCTTTATTCTCCCTAGTTGACAATCAAGGCTCATGATGTCAATTAGATTTTGTCGTTGTTGTTGAGCCCACCTTTTGTTTTAAAATAATGAGATCATGCGTTTCAAAATTTATCTTTTTATTTGTGCATTTACACCAAACACTTTCCGCTTTCAGGAACCCTGAAAGCGGATCTTCCACAACATCACATACACTTAGCATCGAGAATGAATGGCCAAACTTTAACGAACATGTGATCACCATGGAAGAGGAAGAATGGGATGAAAGCAATGTTAGGGAATTTACAAAGTTAGTAGAGCAACATGAACAAACCCGGGAACCAGCTACAGAAGAACTAGAAACCATAAACTTGGGTAATGATCAGATTAAAAGAGAGTTAAAAATAGGGACCTTAACCACTCTTGAGGAAAGAGTAGAGGTAATAGCCCTATTACAAGAATATGCAGATGTTTTTGCTTGGTCTTACGAAGATATGCCTGGTTTGGATAGAAATATTGTCGTGCATAAGATACCGCTGGAGGAAGGTTGTAGACCAATCAAGCAGAAGTTGAGGAGAGCCCACCCGGATGTTTGGATCAAAGTTAAGACAGAGCTCGAAAAACAGTGGAATGCAGGCTTTCTAGAAGTAGTTAAATATTCGCAATGGGTATCCAACATTGTTGTTGTACCAAAGAAAGAAGGAAAGATTAGAGTTTGTGTGGACTTCAGGAATTTAAACAAAGCTAGCCCCAAAGATGATTTTCCTCTGCCACATATAGATGTTTTGGTCGACAATGCTGCACGTAGTTCCACATATTCCTTTATGTATGGTTTCTCGGGATACAACCAGATAAAAATGGCTCTAGAAGATAAGGCAAAAACAACTTTTGTTACACCATGGGGGACATATTGCTACAAGGTTATGCCATTTGGTCTAAAGAATGCAGGAGCCACCTATCAGAGAGCCATGGTGACTCTATTCCATGATATGATGCACAAGGAAATTGAGGTGTATGTAGATGATATGATTGCTAAGTCCAAGAGGGGAGAAGACCATGTAAAGGTCCTGAGGAAGTTATTTGAGCGTTTGAGGAAGTATGAACTGAAGCTCAACCCTGCAAAATGTTCGTTTGGAGTTAAGTCTGGAAAGTTACTAGGATTTGTGGTAAGTGACAAAGGTATAGAGGTGGATCCTAAAAAAATGAAGGCCATCCAATCCATGCCATCCCCAAAGACGGAGAAGGAGGTGAGGGGATTCTTAGGAAGATTGAACTATATTGCCAGATTTGTAGCTCAATTAACCACAACATGTGAACCTGTCTTTCGACTATTGAGGAAGAAGAATCCTGGGATTTGGAATGAAGAGTGTGAGGAGGCATTCAATAAAATCAAGCAATACTTACAGAGTCCGCCTTTGCTTGTTCCTCTTGTATCAGGAAGGCCTTTAATATTATATCTGACAGTGACTGAAACAGCTATGGGATGTGTATTGGGTCAGCATGATGAAACTGGAAGGAAAGAAAGGGCCATTTATTACCTGAGTAAGAAGTTCACCGGATGTGAGTCTAGATACACGGTGATAGAAAAACTCTGTTGTGCATTAGTATGGGCGACAAAAAGATTACGATATTACATGTTGTATCACACCACTTGGTTGATTTCAAAAGTGGATCCGCTAAGGTACATATGTGACAAGCCTTATCTCTCAAGCCGAATTGCAAGGTGACAGGTTTTGTTGTCAGAATATGACATAGTATATGTGACAAGGAAAGCCGTGAAAGGGAGCGCGATTGCCGACCATCTGGCTGATAATGCTGTTGAAGATTACAAGCTATTGGATTTTGATTTCCCTGATGAAAATGTATTATCAATAGCGGGAGAAGAAGAGAAGACAAATTGGTGGACCATGTTTTTTGATGGAGCAGTGAATGTTTATGGTAATGGGGCCGGCGCGGTGATAATCTCTCCTGACCAGAAGCAGTATCCGGTTTCAGTTAAATTGTGTTTTGAATGCACCAACAATACAGCTGAATATGAGGCTTGTATCTTGGGTTTAGAAGCTGCGTTAGAGCTGAAGATCAGAAAGATAGATGTATATGGTGACTCAATGTTGATTATCTGTCAGGTGAAAGGAGAATGGCAAACCAAGGAAGAAAAGTTGAGGCCGTATTAGGAATGTTTATCCACACTGCCAGAAGAATTTGAAGAGATAAGATTCACCCATCTAGGAAGAGAAGGGAACCGTTTTGCAGATTCTTTGGCCACATTGGCTGCTATGGCTACGATTAATCTAGGGTATAAGGTACATGCTGTACACATAGACATCAGAAATAACCCAACTCACTGTTGCTCGGTTGAAGGAGAGATAGATGGAAAGCCTTGGTATTATGATATCAAGAATTTTGTGCAAAATCAGGAATACCCAGTGGGAGCTTCGAAGATGGACAAGAAAACCCTAAGAAGGTTGGCCATGGATTTCTATCTAGACGGAGAGATTCTGTATAAAAGATCATTTGACGGAACCTTGCTAAGGTGTTTGAATGAGACATATGCTAAAAATGCTTTACGTGAGGTACATGAAGGGATTTGCTCGACTCATGCTAACGGGCATATGGTAGCAAGGAAAATACAGAGGGCTGGTTATTTCTGGATGACATTAGAGAAGGACTGCTTCAACTATGTCAGGAAATGTCACAAGTGTCAAGTGCATAGTGATAAGGTCAATGCGCCTCCGACTCCTCTGTTTAATCTAGCGTCTCCCTGGCCATTTGCGATGTGGGGGATTGATGTGATTGGACCTGTTAACCCAAAAGCCAGTAATGGGCACAGATTCATCCTCGTAGCTATTGACTACTTCACGAAATGGGTAGAAGCCAGTTCATACGCCCTTGTAACACAGAAAGTGGTGAAGAGGTTTATAGAAAAAGACTTAATTTGTCGCTATGGTCTGCCAGAAAAGATAATGACTGATAATGCCCAGAATTTCAACGGCAAAATGATCGTGGAGCTTTGTACCAAATGGAAAATCAAGCATTCAAATTCCTCACCATATAGGCCCAAGATGAATGGTGCCGTGGAAGCAGCCAACAAGAACATCAAGAAAATTATTCAGAAAATGGTAGTCACTTACAAGGATTGGCATGAGATGTTGTCGTTCGCTCTCCATGCGTATCGCACTGCAGTAAGGACCTCGACAAGAACTACTCCATATGCTCTGGTATATGGAATGGAGGCGGTGATGCCTTTGGAAGTAGAAATACCTTCGTTGAGGGTGTTGATGGATTCAAAATTAGAAGAAGCTGAATGGGCCAAAGTAAGATATGAACAATTAAACCTGATCAGTGAAAAGAGGCTAGCTGCAATCTGTCATCATCAACTCTACCAGAAAAGGATGGCCAAGGCATATGACAAAAAGGTTAGACCTCGCATATTCCAAGAAGGAGATCTAGTGCTGAAGAAACTATTGTCTTTACCAGGAGAAGATCAAAGCAAATGGGCCCCAAATTATGAAGGTCCTTATGTAGTGAAGAAGGCTTTCTCAGAAGGAGCTTTGAAGTTGTCTAGAATGGATGGAGAAGATCTAGCCAGACCTGTGAATTCTGATTCTGTAAAGAGATATTATGTCTAACGTGTTCAGCTTTCCCCCCAAATCAATAAAGCAAAGTTTGGCCATGATTTCTTTGTGTAAAGAACCTTTTTTTTGTTGCATAGATCTCACAGCACTTAATTTGTTTATTTTCAAAAAGAAAAGTCTTGAAAGAACTGGTTTTGTGCATGATTACAAGGAATATATCATAAAATGCTCAAAAATGAAATTTAAGCTCTTCCCAGTAAAGAGGTGACCGAACTAAACAAACCCCAAAGCCAACCCTATCATGAAACCTTGCCTCTGATAGCATTTTGAATTGTATGGATAAATGGTTAGGTAAGTATCTTCATAATCACTCGCATGTTCCTTCCGAGATAAGAACAAGGTTTATCAATCCTAATAATGTGCGTCTTGAAATGAGGAAAGACCATCTTTGTCATCCCTTCACTCTTTAAAGATTTCATCCTTTATAGTCCCCATTTGAGCTGGATTGAGTTTCTTCTTTATAACAAACCCGACTAGGACCACACCTCGTACTGGGGGCAATAAGAGATCTTTTGTTAGAAAAGATGAAGACAATGGTAGAAAAAAAGAAAGGGGTAAAGAATGGAAGCCTAACAATTGAGAAGAGGATAAGGAGAAAAGGGAGAAGTAATTAGAGCAAATCAAAAAAAAAAAGAGAGAGAGAGAGAAAGTAAAGAGGACTCGGATCTTTAAAAGTCAAGACCCCACAATTGGGGGCATCACCAAAAAAGGAGAGGAATAAATAAAGAAGGTGATGGTTTGATAATGCTTTAAGATTAAGATGAAGATGAGGATCTTTAAGCAAGCTTCTCTAAACACAGCCTACGAGGCAGTTTCATAAAAAAAAACCAAAAAAAAAAACAAAAGATAGAAGAAGAGTGGTCCTAAGTCTTTAAACCCTCAAACACCGTTGAGCCTTAAAACACCCTTTTCTTTCATAGCCCATAGACGTAACCTACATTACAAGCCTTCAGAAGTCCTTTCTAATCTCGCACACATAACTTGGGTTAATAAACGGTGGTCTTATAACTCACAAGGGTTAACAAATGAGTGATAGTCCGTTTTTGTCCATGAAAAAAAAAGGGCTAATATGAGACATTTTCCTTTTCTACACAACCTTTTCATATAGATACAGATACTTAAAGATTAAACAGAAGGTCCTTGGATAAAAGCCTTGGCTTAAAGACAAATCGCATTCCAGAAACCGATAAAAACCTCAATGGGAGTTGCTTAAAAGAGTTTTCGATGCGTATATTGAAAGTTTCAGTTGTCATGAACAAATTCAAGTCTTTTTAAAGATTTTTTATTTTGGGAAAGATTTTGTTGCGTGCTGGAACGAAAACCAAAAAGCCCTTAAACTTGAGAAAGACAAATTAAAGCATTGATAAGAGCATGATAAGAAGCAATGACAAGTTATGCATTTTTTTTTAAAAAAGGTCACCTAATAACAAGGTTGAGGATTTTCTTCCCTAAGATGTGATGGATAGAAGAGACATGATGGGAAATGGATCCAACATGCCATTTCGAGCACGTGAACAAGATCGTGTTGAGAGAGTTTCAGAAAATTGAAGGAAGTAATGGGACCTATGTTTCCAAACCAGGTAAGGGTGCATGCATGACATCTAACCTCAAAGCATTGCATCAAACATTTTTGTTGACTTGTTACAAAAAAAATCCTCATTATAGTCCAGCAAGATTAGGGACAGAAAGAATCTTTGAGTTGATGAACAACGAAGAATCATAGTTTTGACCTTGGAACGAGAAGAAGATGAGATAAACCCTAACATTAGGGAAATCTCAAAGAAATAAAAAGAACAATGAAGAAGAGTCTTCAATTCGAACCCTATCATTTGGAAGAAGAAGCATTTTTGGTTAAAGAGGGATCGCCAGGTGGGATTCCAGGTTGACCTAGCTGCACCAAGATTTTGGTTCTAGTTGAAGGGGATCGGCGAAGGGATCTCAGTTCAGCTTAACCACAAAGATTTTGGCTCTGGTTGAAGGGGATCGGCGAAGGGATCTCAGTTCAGCTTAACCACACAGATTTTGGTTCTGGTTAAAGAGGATCGGCGAAGGAATCTCAGTTTAGCTTAACCACACACAGACCTTGGTTCTGGGTAAAGGGGATCGGCGAAGGGATCTCAGTTTAGCCTAGCCATGAAAAGACTTTGGTTATGGTTAAAGGGGATCGGTGAAGGGATCTCAGTTTAACCTAACTGCAAGGGATTATGCTTCTGGTTGAAAGGGATCGGCGAAGGGATCTCAGTTCAGCTTAACCACATAGATTTTGGTTCTAGTTAAAGGGGATCGGCGAAGGGATCTCAATTTAGCTTAACCACACACAGACTTTGGTTCTGGTAAAAGAAGATCGGCGAAGGGATCTCAGTTTAGCCTAACTGCAAAGGATTTTGGTTCTGGTTGAAGGGGATCGGCGAAGGGATCTCAGTTTAGCCTAGCCACGAAGAGACTTTGGTTCTGGTTAAAGGGGATCGGCAAGGGGATCTCAGTTTAGCCTAACTGCAAAGGATTTTGGTTCTGGTTGAAGGGGATCGGCGAAGGGATCTCAATTTAGCCTAGCCACGAAGAGACTTTGGTTTTGGTTAAAGGGGAGTGGCGAAGGGACCTCAGTTTAGCCTAACTGCAAAGGATTTTGGTTCTGGTTGAAGGAGATCGGCGGAGGGATTTCAGTTTAGCCTAGCCAAGAAGAGATTTTGATTCTGGTTAAAGGGGATCGGCGAAGGGATCTCAATTTAGCCCAACCACACATGAATTTTGGGTCTGGTTAGAGGGGATCGGCGAAGGGATCTCAGTTTAGCCCCACCAAGTAGACTTTGGCTCTGGTTGAAGAGGATTGCTATAAAGGTAGAGTTTCAGGTCAGCTAAGTTGTGAGAAGATCAGTTTTGGAAGTTAACTTTTGTTTATCTTTACAAAACTTACTTTGCAAAGTCTTTGCTCCGTAAGTATTGTAAAGAGGGGGCATCTGTTGTAACCCATTTTTGGGTCCTCGCACAAGAAGAGAGAAAATACAAAAAAAAAATTAATAAAAAAATAGAATAAAAAAATAAAAATAAAAATAAATATATATATATATATATCAAAAAAAATATAACAGTGAAAAGAGGCTGCCAGAACGCTCAGAAAACGATCAAAATTTAGTTCAGAGCACAAAAATTATAATTTGGCAGTATTTTAGTGACTGATGATAGCCCTGTTGACAAAGAAAATTCAATCTTGAGGAAGAAAAGTCCAAGATTAGATGTTGGTGGACTCAATTGAATTTATTGAAGGTTTAATTAAATTTATTGAGGGTTTAATTGCAAGAAAAATTGATTTTTATGTCAATTTAGGCTTTAATTGGAAGAAATTACGGTTCCGGAGTCAAAGTATAATTTTTGAAAGTTAATTTGGTCAAATCAGGGGCTTAATTGCATAAATATTGAAGTTTGATGGCCAACTAAGGACTTAATTGAAGAAATCCGAGAATAAGGACCAAAATGCAAAACACGCGCAAAAGGAAGGACTGACGTGAAATCTGGCACTTTAGCGCCAGTTTTCATTTAAATGGAACGGCGCGTTTTGGGACAAACGGCGCCGTTTCATGTGTTGAAAAAAAAAAAGAGATGAAACGGTGCCGTTTTGAGGCAGCACTGTTTCTTCTTCTTCTTCCCCTGGACGTGCAGCAGGGGAAGGGAAGTTTTGTTTTCTTCCCCTTGTCTCTTCCTCCCACGTGCTTTAAAGCCAAAACCGGACGCCACCTGCAGCTCCTCATGATGAGAAGACAGAGAGGCCGTGTCCTGCAAGCGATGTCCCCATTGGACGTCGCAGTCGGTGCTGTGACAAGGTAGAGCGGCGGCTTCCCACCCCATGCGCAGCGGTGGGACGGGGCAGGGTCGTTCCAGCTCCCCCTGCCCCTATAAATACCGTCCGAGTGCAACAAAAGAAAAAAAAGGAAAAAAAGGAAAAAGGCAGAGAAAAGAGAGAAGACGGCAGGAAAAGGGGGGGAAACGGAGAGAGAGAAACCGACTGGGTAGAGAGAGAAACGACCGAAACTGAGAAACACAAAAAAAACAGGGGAATATCGGCTGGGAAATTGAGAGAGACAGACGGGGCGAAGAGAGAAAAAGAACAGAAGGGATAAACCAGCGGGGAAGGAAACGCCGACTGGTGTCTCTGCACAGTGGAGAAGAAGCGCCACTGCTGTCACTGGGTCTCACCGTCATCGCCACCGCAGCGCCACCGAGAACAGCCACCATCATCGCCAGCTCAACCGCCCGAGATCACCGCCTCAGGTAATTATTCTTCTTCTCCCCTAGCCGACTCTGCATGCAATAAGGAAATAATTAGCTGGTTACTGTGCATATGCACAGTGATCGGCTAATTAATTAACTGGTTACTGTGCTCACGCATAGTAACCAGCCAGGGGTTCCTTCCCTTCTCCAGTGGGCTGGAACATCAGCCCAGCCCACGCGGCTGGGTTGAGTCCACCCCTATTAACTAAAGGCTGAGTCCAGCCTTGTGGCTGGGCCAATACAGGCCCAGCCCAGTCCCTTTTGTGTTTTTTTATTATTTCTTTTTTGTGTTTTTCCTTTTTTATATATATCTATATATTGTTTTTGTGATTTTCCCTTCTACGTCATTTAGACTAAGATTGGTTTGTATTTTTATATCATAAAAATACAAATCTGGTATTTAAAATACCCGGTTTTCAAAAAAAAAACTTTTATTTTCATGCATACGGCTAAGTCTCTCAAAGCTAAAAAGAAAAAAAGAAATCATATTGTATTTTATACAAAAATAGAAAACTTGAAAAAAAATATATATTATATTTTAGCATGCATTTCGGCTTTAATAACCAGTTTATTAAAGTCATGAGAACTTTGCCAATATTTCAAAAAAATCAAAAATATATTTTTGTTTAGTTTTAATGTCTGGGATTACGAATTCCTACGTAAAATGTATTCCTGATTTTAAAAAATGTAGTTCTTTTATAGACATTAAGGCCGGTTAGATTTTTTCCCCCATAAGATAAGAACCTCCTTACTGAGGAGGACTTTTCTTGAACCCTAGACGGACCTACATGAGAAGACCTTAGATTTTTTATCAGACAATAAAACAATGCAGCTTACCTTAGGTAAGGCGTATTTGGGGTGCTAATACCTTCCCTTTACGCAACCAGTCTCCGTACCCAATTTCTGAGACCAGTTAGGGTTCCTAGTGACCAAAATACTAGGTGGCGACTCCTACGCCATTTTTCACCGCTAAGAGACAAAGAATTCCTTATCTCCCCACATTTACCAGATATATATCCATACATTGAGGGTGGACGATCGCCGCTATGTCAACACGTGCGACAATCAACATGGCAAATTTCATCCAATACTTTTAGTTTTTTTATTTAGGTAATCTTTGAGTCAAAGATTTTATTTGAAATATGATTTTAGCTTTTCAGGAATTGTTGTTAATTTTGATATGGCTTCAAAAGTTATTACCCTTCAGGTTCTCATCATTTGGTATCAGAGTAATGCTTTAAAATCAAGTGTTATCAATCTTTTATTTTTTGTGTTTAGTTTTAATTTCTTATAAATGTTTTTTTATCCATATTGTTTTAGTTCAATTGGTTTTTTGTCAAGTTGTTTGTTTAATTTTCTTTGTTGTCTGATTTATGTTTGGTTCTAAGATATATATATCTTCAAAGGTTATTACCCTTCAGATTCTCATCATTTGGTATCAGAGTAATGTTTTAAAATCAAGTGTTATCAATCTTTTATTTTTTGTGTTTAGTCTTAATTTCTTATAAATGTTTTTTTATCCATATTGTTTTAGTTCAATTGGTTTTTTGTCAAGTTGTTTGTTTAATTTTCTTTGTTCTCTGATTTATGTTTGGTTTTAAGATATATATATATATATATATATATATATATATATATATATATAAAGAAAGGGTTATTTATGTTATTTTATTAAGAATTTTTTAAAAAAGAGAATGAAAATCATAAAAATAGGCTGTTAGAATTAGGTTGTTAAGAAATTGTCTAAATTAGGTATTTACAAAGTTCTTATGGTGAATTTGGGTTGTTAGAAGAATTCCAAAACTAAATTAGGTTTGATATTAAATTTTTTGTTTGGTTTTGGATTGTTAAGTATCTAAAAGTTTCGAGCAAATTAGATTAATTATATACACTCTTGGTTTGTTAGAAATTTTTTTTATTTTGGTAATAGTTTAATGAGTATTTATTTAAAACACATTTGAGAAAATTTATATAGATTAGGTTCAATCAGTTTGGTATATATTTTAGTATTGATTTTTGGGTCTAATTCTTGATTTCATAGTATTTATTTCATATGTCTTATTATTGATTTCATAATTTTATAATGTTATTATTTGTTTGTATCTTATTTTCCTTGATTGTTTTCATTGATTGAATACATTAGGTTGAACTTTTCAATCTGAATTTTATTGATTATTTTGTTTAGTTATTTAAAGAGTTAAATAGGGGAGTTTGAGAGGGAAATGGTGAAAAAGAAGAGCATATTATCTTGAAAAGAAAGAATTTAAGATACACTTAAGTATAACGACGTTTATTTAAGTGTAAAAACATAAGGAAATGTGCAAGAATTTTTTTTTTTCTTATTACTAACTTATTTTATAAATATGAATATGTTATCCAAAAGTGAATCACCATACAAGGAGGGGAAGCTCGATAATTCTTTTGTGTTATAGGTCATGCTACAATAGTTGGAGTAAATATAGTTGATGTTTAGCGAGGTCACAAATTGGTTAGATCAATAAAAAATAAGGATTAATAATATAAAAAGAGGACCACCATTACAAGTTGCTAATTACAAAATGTTGTTAAGGTGGGTTTCCATATTTGTAAATGAGTATGTTAGCGAGAATGAGGATGGAGATGCAAATAAATTTGAATAGGCTTCATTCAGCCAAGGTGGAAGATTTTAGCAATAAAGGGGTTTTGATGATGAAATGTTGTGGCCAAACATATATAAAGGGTAGGTGTGATTGTGGGATCCGTGATGGTTTGGATAGAAACCTAAGGAACATCAAGATGAAAACTTCTGTTTTTTTATAATAGAAATGATCCAGATGCATATTTATAATGTGAGAAAAAGGTAAAGTTGATTTTATATTGTTACAAATATTCAAAGGTGGTGAATGTAAAACTTTTTGTTTTTAGTTCATTAATTATACTATAATTTGGTGGGATTAGGTTGTTCTTAGTAAGAAGAGAAATCTTTAGAGGCTTGTTGAAACTTAGGAGGAAATGAAGGAAATTATGAAGAAGAGATTTGTCATTAGTCTATAGTCGTTACGATTTGGATTGGGCATGGTTCAATTTCATTATGGCTTATGGGTTACTATTTCTCTAGCCTATTTAAATAAGTTCAAAGTTGGTTTGGACCATACCAAATTTGATCTGAATAATAACACATTGGGCAATTCAGTTTGGGTTGATTTTAGATTGCTTTTCGACCATTAAACGCAAGTGACGGCTTAGGAAGCAACTCTTGGGTTCCAACTAGGTTTTATTTCCTTTTTATAGGTTTGAATCCTTATTTTACAAGGACTAAAAAGTCAAAATATTCAAAGAATCCAAATCTGGTTTTTTATGTGTTTTATTTTTGGTTTGAGTTGTTTCAAGATAAACTATAAACTTATATTTATTTTTCAATAACTTATTGATTTGGGTTTTATTTGGGCTTTTGGTTTACAACCTAAAAGGGACATTAAGATTACCTTTTGAGATTATTTAAGTTAAATTTGAGCTGAAAGTTTTGGCAGGTAAGTGACTAATAAACCAGTGTGTTTCATTTTATGAGCAAAACTCTTGCTTTTGATTCTTCTATGAACTTTATCGAACTTATAAAAGAATTCTGACTTTATGGCATTCTTTCTATACTTATGTTTATTGATTCTTATAATCAGCTGGTCAAAATTTCATCTAATACATTTGGTTCTCTAATTCAAATAATCTTTGTATCATAGTTTTTATTCTCTTTCTGATTTTAGCTTTTTAGAAATTGTTGTTAATCTTATTGTGGGTTTTAGAATTCTTACCCTCCGTTTTTGCATCAAGATTTCAGTGCATACAACCATGACAACTTAACTTCAAATGATTAAATTAAAAATAAATAAAGTTTAGCGACCAAAATGTAAACCAATATAAATTTTAGGGATCTAAAAAATCACCTATGAATAATAGTTAAATAGGTTTTGTGAGAGGATGAACTCTTTGTATTAAAAAAAATTGTCCTGAAAAAACAAAAAATATCTACATGTAAAATGAAGTCTTATAATAGCATAGATAGAGGGATTTTAAAAGAGTTCATTTTATTTTATAAATTTAGAGTTTTGTAGTTCTAACTTTGAATTTAAATTATAAGATTATATTATAATTTTATTAAGAAAATATGAATTTAATAAAATTGTGTGAATTCTTTTATAGAAAGTTAATTGAAGAATAGTTTATTTGATCAAATATTACAAAATATATAGCATTTATATATATAGAAGGAAAATAAAAAAGAGTAAATAGATATTTATCTTTTTGTATCAAGATATGAGAATTTTTATAATTATTTGAAGATATTACAACTACAGTCTCTTCAAAGTAACGAATAATTAATTAATTTTATTTATTATATTTGTTTTATCACTCAATAACTTAACCAATTATTTTATAATTATACTAAGTACTCATACTATATTACAATTACAGTTTTTTTTTAAAATAATTATATTGTTACCTTGACAAGTATGCTAGCATGCTAGGACGTTAATTTAACAGCGACATCAATTTGTATCTAACAAAATCTAATAGGATTAATTAATTAATAAAAACTAATAATTTAAACATTCAAATAATAAAATTAAAAGTACGAACACTGAAATAATAATAGAAAAAATCGAAAGGTTCCATAAGACAACCTGGGCCTGGACAATTTAGTGGGCCGAAATTAATATCACTAGTGGAATCTATAA
>Ga0325414_1001344_pt1 | contig 23457 bp, 21 predicted proteins | sample PopdelMetagenome_8_FD_206183 | JGI IMG/M metagenome (GOLD analysis project Ga0325414, IMG submission 206183) | Populus deltoides microbial communities from Bellville, Georgia, United States - Leaf-PdKOR-R3 | ecosystem: Host-associated > Plants > Phyllosphere > Phylloplane/Leaf | place: USA... | reverse complement strand
GACATCGCAACAGCCGACGCATGGAATTGTCAAAAACGCTATGTCACGGCTGATCCATAAATCGTCAACAAATACAATGTCACTATAGACCTCGAAATCGTCAAACGAATAATGACTGAAAGCTGACGTATGGAATTGACAGCGTCACTGAAGTCACTACCGACGCCTCAAGTCAATAGCAAAAATAAAGTCACGCATGGAATTGTCAAAAACGCTATGTCACTGCTGATCCATAAAACATCAGCAAAAACAGAGCCTCTGTAGACATAAAAATCATCAGTAAAATCTGAGTGACAGCGGATGTATAGAATCGACAGCGTAAATAAATTGACGGCCGATGCATCAAATCGATAGCAAAACTAGAGTCATGGTTGATGCATGGAATTGTCAAAAACGATATGTCACCGCAGATCCACAAATCGTCAGCGCAAAAAGAGTAACTCTAGTCCTTGAAATCGTTAATGAATACTGAGTGACAACCGACATATGTAATCGACAGTGTCACTGAATTCACGACCGAGGCATCAAATCGATAGAAAAAATAGAGTCATGGCTGACACATGGAATTGTCAAAAATGTTATATCACTGCTAATCCATAAATCGTCAGCGAATACAACGTCCCTGTAGACCTTGAAATCATCAATGAATACTGAGTGACAGCTGCCGTATGGTATGGACAGCATCCATGAATTCATTATCGACGCATCAAATTGATAGCAAAAATAGAGTCATGACTGATGCATGGAATTGTCAAAAACGCTATGTCACTGCTGATCCATAAATCGTCAGCAAATACAACGTCCCTTTAGACCTTGAAATCGTCAAGTAATAATGAGTTACAGCCAATGTATGGAATTCACAGCGTCAATAAATTCACGACTGACGCATCTAATTGATAGCAAAAATAGAGTCGTGCCTGATCCATGGAATTGTAAAAAACTCTAAGTCATTGCTGATCCATAAATCGTCAGCGAATACAACGTCCGTTGAGTCCTTGAAATCATCAATGAAAACTGAGTGACAACCGACATATGTAATCGACAGCGTCAATGAATTCACGACCGACGCATCTAAGTGATAGCAAAAATAGAGTCATGGCTGACCCATGGAATTGTAAAAAATGCTAAGTCACGGCTGATTCATAAATCATCAGCAAATACAACGTCCCTGTAGACCTTGAGATCGTCAAGGAATACAGACTGACAGCTGACATATGGAATGGACACCGTCACTGAATTCACTTCCAACGCATTAAATCGATAGCAAAATTAGAGTCATGACTGATGCATTGAATTGTCAAAAATGCTATATCACTGCTGGTCCACAAATCATCAGCAAAAACTCAGTCTTTGTAGACATTGAAATCGTCACTGAAAACTAAGTGAAAGCGGAAGTATGGAATCGATAGCGTCACTAAATTCACGACTTACGCATCAAATCGATAGCAAAAATAGAGTCATGGCTGACACATGGAATTGTCAAAAACATTATGTCACTGCTGATCCGTAAATCGTCAGTGAATACAATGTCCCTGTAGACCTTGAAATCATCAATTAATACTGGGTGACAATTGTTGTTTGGAATTGACAGCGCCCATGAATTCACTATCGACGCGTTAAATCGATAGCAAAAATAGAGTCATGGTCGACGCATGGAATTGTAAAAAACACCTTATCACGACTAATCCATAAAACGTCAGCGAATACAACGTCTTTGTAGACCTTGAAATCATCATGGAATGATAAGTTACAGCTGAATTGACAACGTCAATGAATTCACTGCCGACGCATCAAATTGATAGCAAAAATAGAGTCAAGGTTGATGCTTGGAATTGTCAAAAACGCTATGTCACTGTTGGTCCGTAAATCGTTAGCGAAAACTGAGTCTCTGTAGACATTGAAATCGTCACTGAAAAATGAGTGACAGCGGACATATGGAATCGCCAGCGTCCTTGAACTCACGACCGATGCATCAAATCGATAGCAAAAATAGAGTCATGGCTGACGCATGGAATTGTCAAAAACGCTATGTCACTGCAGATTCATAAATCATCAGCGAAAACAAAGTAAAAGGAGTCCTTGAAATCATCAATGAATACTCAGTGACAGTTGACATATGTAATCGACAGCGTCAATAAATTCACGACAGATGCATCAAATCGATCGCAAAAATAGAGTCATGGCTGACGCATGGAATTGTAAAAAATTCGATGTCACGGCTGATCCAGAAATCACCATCATATACAACGTCTTTGTAGACCTTGAAATCATCAAGGAATACTGAGTGACACCTAACGCATGAAATGGACAACATCACTGAATTCACTACCGACGCATCAAATCGATAGCAAAAATAGAATCATGGCTGATGTTTGGAATTGTCAAAAACGCTATGTCACTCCTAGTCCATAAATCATCAGCGAAAACTGAGTCTCTGTAGACATTGAAGTCGTCACTGAAAAATGAGTGGCAGCGGATGTATGGATTCAATAGCGTAAATAAGTTGACGACCGAGGCATCAAATCAATAGCAAAAATAGAGTCATGGCTGACGCATGGAATTGTCAAAAATGTTATGTCACTACTGATCCATAAATCGTCAGCAAATACAACTGATGCGAACCCTAGCGGAATTTAATGGTTGGATCGCATCAACAACGTCCCTGCAGACCTTGAAATCATCAATGAATACTGAGTGACAACTGCCGTATGGTATGGATGGCGTCCATGAATTCACTATCGACGCGTCAAATTGATAGCAAAAATAGAGTCATGGCCGATGCATGGAATTGTAAAGAATGTCATGTCACTACTGGTCCATAAATCGTTAGCGAAAACTATCTCTGTAGACATTGAAGTCGTCACTGAAAAATGAGTGACAGCGGACGTATGGAATCGACGGCGTAAATAAATTGCCGACTGACGCATCAAATCGATAGCAAAAATAGAGTCATGGCTGACGCATGGAATTGTCAAAAATGCTATGTCACTGTAGATTCATAAATCATCAGCGAAAACAAAGTAACTGTAGTCCTTGAAATCATCAATTAATACTCAGTGACAACCGACTTATGTAATCGAAAGCGTCAATGAATTCACAACAGACGCATCAAATCAATAGCAAAAATAGTCATGGCTGACGCATGGATTTGTCAAAAATTTTTTTGTCACGGCTGATCCATAAATCGCCGGTGAAAACAGAGTAACTGTAGTCCTCGAAATCATCAACGAATACCGAGTGACAACCGACGTATGTAATCGATAGCGTCAATAAATTAACGACCGACACATCAAATCGATAGCAAAAATAGAGTCATCGCTGACGCATGGAATTGTCAAAAATGCTACGTAATTGTAGATCCATAAATCACCGGCGAAAACAAAGTAACTGTAGACCTAGAAATCGTCAATGAATGTTGAGTGACAACCGACGTATATAATCAATAGCGTCAATGAATTAACAATTAGCACATCAAATCGATAGCAAAAATAGAGTCATGTCTTACGCATGGAGTTGTAAAAAATGTTATTTCACGGCTGATCCATAAATTGCGGGATAGAGTAACTTTAGACCTTGAAATCATCAACGAACACTGAATGACAACAGCCATATGGAATCAACAGCTTCAATGAATTCACGACCGACCATCAAATCAATATTAAAAATAGAGTCAAGGCTGACGCATCGAATTGTCAAAAACGCTAAGTCACTGTCGATACATAAATCGTCAGCGAATACAACATCCATATAAGCCTTGAAATCGTCAAGGAATACAGACTGACAGCTGACATATGGAATGGATACCATCAATTAATTCACTTCCGATGCATCAAATCGATAGCAAAAATAAAGTTGTGGCTGAATCATTGAATTGTCAAAAATGCTATGTCACTACTGATCCATAAATCATCAGCAAAAACTGAGTCTCTGTAGACATTGAAATCATCACTGAAAACTGAGCGACAGCGGACGTAGGGAATTGATAGCATAATTAAATTGACTACCGACACATCAAATCGATAGCAAAACTAGAGTCATAACTGACGCATGGAATTGTCAAAAACGCTATGTCACCGCAGATCCACAAATCATCAGCGCACAAAGAGTAACTGTAGTCCTTGAAATCATCAATGAATACTGAGTGACAACCGACGTATGGAATCGACAGTGTCACTGAATTCACGAATGACGCATTAAGTCGATAGCACAAACACAGTTATGGCTCACGCATGGAATTTTAAAAAATGCTATGTCACGGCTGATCCATAAATCGCCGGCGAAAATAGAGTAACTGTAGATCTTAAAATCATCAATGAATACTGAGTGACAAACATTGAAATCGTCACTGAAAACTGAGTAACAGCGGACGTATGGAATCGACAGCGTAAATAAATTGACAACCGACGCATCAAATAGATAGCAAAACTACAATCATGGCTAACACATTGATTTGTCAAAAATGCTATGTCATTGCAGATCTATAAATCGTCAGTGAAAACAGAGTAACTGTAGTCCTTGTAATCGTCAATAAATACTGAGTGACAGGAGACGTATTGAATCAACAGCGTCATTGAATTCACGAACAATGCTTCAAATCGATGGCAAAAATAGAGTCATGGCTGACGCATGTAATTGTCAAAATAGATATTTGACGTCTGATCCATAAATCGTCAGCGAAAACTGAGACACTGTAGACGTTGAAATCGTCAACGAATACTGGGTGCAACCGACATATGTAATCGGCAGCGTCAAGGAATTCACGACTTACGCATGGAATTGTTAAAAATGCTATGTCACCACTGATCCGTAAATTATCAGCGAAAACTGAGTCGCTGTAACCTTGAAATTGTCAATGAATACTAAGTGACAGCTGCCGTATGGAATGGAAAACATCAATGAATTCACGACCGACGCATCAAATCAATAGAACAAATAGAGTCATGGCAGACTCATGTAATTGTCAAAAACACAATTTCGATGCTGATCCATAAATCGTCAGCCAAAACATAGTCCCTGTTGAGCTTGAAAACGTCAATGAATAATGAGTGACAATTGACATATGTAATCAACAGAGTCAATGAATTCACGACCAACACATCAAATCGATAGCAAAAATATAGCAATGGCTGGTGCATGGAATTGTCAAAAATGCTATGTCACGGCTGATCCATAAATCTTCAGCGAAAATAGAGTCACTATAGACCTTGAAATCGTCAATGAATACTGAGTGACAGCCGACGTATGGAATCGGCACCATCACTCAACTCACGACCAACGCATCAAATCGATAGCAAAAATAGAGTCATGGCGGACACCTGGAATTGTAAAAAACGTTATGTCACGGTTGATCCAGAAATCGCCGGCGAAAACAGAGTAACAGTAGACCTTGAAATCGTCAATGAATAATGAGTGAGAGCTGACGTATGGAATAGACAGCGTCAATGAATTCGCGATCGATGCATCAAATAGATAGCAAAAATAGAGTCATGGCTAGCGCATGGAATTGTCCAAAAATGCTACGTCACTCCTAATCCGTAAATCGTCGGTGCAAACAGAGTCCCTATTGAACTTGAAATCATCAATGATTACTGAGTTATAGCCGACGTATGGAATCGACAGCGTTAAAGAATTCACGAACGACGAATCAAATCGATAGCAAAAATAGAATCATGGTAGAGTAATGAAATTATCAAAAACGTTATGGGACAACTAATCCATAAATCACCAGCGAAAACAAAGTAGCTGTAGACCTTGAAATCATCAATGAATAGTGAGTGAGACTCGACATAAGGAATTGACAGAAACACTAAACTGAATTCACGAACGATGCATCAAATCCATAGCAAAAATAGAGTCATGGTTGACGCATGGAATTGTCAAAAACGTATGTCACGGCTGATCCATAAATCGTTAGTGAAAACAAAGTCACTTTAGACCTTGAAATCATCAATGAATACTGAGTGACAGCCGATGTATGGAATCGACAGCGTCAATGAATCCATGAACTACGCATCAAAACAATAGAAAAAATAAAGTCATAGAAGACTCATGGAATTCTTAAAAATGTTATGTCCTTGCTGATCCATAAATCGCCTATGAAAACAGAGTCACTATTGAATTCAAAATCGACAATGAATACTGAGTGATAGTCAACGCATGGAATCGACAACGTCAATGAATTCACAATGGACGCATCAAATTGATAGCAAAAATAGAGTCATGGCTGACGCATGTAATTGTCAAGAATGTTATCTCACGGCTGATCCATAAATTGTTAGCGAAAACAGGGTTCCTGTTGAACTTGAAATCATTAATGAATTATAAGTGAGAGATGACGTATGGAATAGACAGCGTCAATGAATTCACGAACTACGCATCAAATTGATAGCAAAAATAGAGTCATGGCAAACTCATGGAATTGTCAAAAATGCCATGTCAGTGCTGATCTATAAATTGCCTGTGAAAATAGAGTCCTTATGGAACTTTAAATCGCCAATGAATATTGAGTGACAAACGACATATGGAATCGATAGCGTCAATGAATTCACGAACTACGCATCAAATCTATAGCAAAAATAGAGTGATGGCAGATTCATGGAATTGTCAAAAGCTTTATGTCACAACTAATACATAAATCGACGGCGAAAACAGAGTAACTGTAGACCTTGAAATCATCAATGAATATTGAGTGACAGCCGACGTATGGAATTGACAGCGTCAATGAATTCATGAACGACACATCAAATCATTTGCAAAATTAGAATCATGACAGACTCATGGAATTGTCAAAAATGTTATGTCATGGCTGATCCACAAATCACCTATGAAAACAGAGTCCTTATTGAACTTGAAATCGTCAATGAATACTGAGTTACAGCAGATGCATGGAATCAACAGCGTCAATGATTTCACGAACGACGCATCAAATCGATAGCAAAAATATAGTAATGGCTCATGCATAGAATTGTCAAATACGTTATGTCACGGCTGATTCATAAATCATCAGCGAAAACAGTGTCACTAGACCTTAAAATCATCAGTGAATACTGAGTGACAACCGACGTATAGAATCGACAGCGTCAATGAATTCACAAACGACACATCAAATCAATAACAAAAATAAAGTCACGGCAGACTCATGGAATTGTCAAAAACGCTATGTCACGACTGATCCTTAAATCGGCTGCGAAAACAGAGTAACTTTAGACCTTCAAATCGTCAATGAATACTGAGTGATATTTGCTGTATGGAATCGAGAGCGTCAATGAATTCACGACTGATGCATTAATTTGATAGCAAAAATAGAGTCATGGCTGACACAAGGAATTGTCAAAAACGCTATGTCACTGCTGATCCATAAATCGTCAGCAAATACAACATCCTTGTAGACCTTGAAATCATCAATGAATATTGACAGACAGCTGACGTATAGAATGGACAGCGTCAATGAATTCACTATCAACGCGTCATATCGATAACAAAAATAGAGCCATGGCCGCATCATGGATTGTCAAAAACGTTATGTCACTGCTGATCCATAAATCGTCAGCGCAAACACAGTCACTGCAGACCTTGTAATTATCACTGAATATTGAGTGACAACCGATGTATGTAATCGACAGCGTCCATGAATTCACGACTGATGCATCAAATTGATAACAAAAATAGACTCATGGCTAGCGAATGGAATTGTCAAAAATGCTATTTTACGTATGATCTGTAAATCGTCAGTGAAAACATAGACACTTTAGACCTTGAAATCATCAATGAATATTGACGAAATAGATAGCGTTAATGAATTCATGACCGACACATTAAATCGATAACAAAAATAGAGTCATGGCTGACGCAAGGAATTGCCAAAAATGCTATGTCACTGTTGATCCATAAATCGTTAACGAAAACAATATCAATGTAGACTTTGTAATCGTCAATGAATATTGAGTGACAGCCGACGTATGTAATCGACAGCGTCAATGAATTCACGATCGACACATCAAATGGATAGCAAAAATGGAGTCATAGATGACACATAGAATTGTCAGAAACGCTATGTCACTCCTAATCCATAAATCATCAGCGAAAATAGAGTCACTGTAGACCTTGTAATCATCAATGAATATTGAGTGACAGCCGACATTTGTAATCGACAGCGTCCATGAATTCACGACCGACGCATCAAATCGATAGCAAAAATAGAATCATCGCAGACTGATGTAATTGTCAAAAACGTTATGTGATCGCTGATCCATTAATCACCGGCGAAAACAGAGTAACTGTAGACCTTGATATTGCCAATGAATAACGAGAGCCACACAACGTAAGGAATCAAAAGAAACACTAAATTCACGAACAACGCATCCAATCCCTAGCAAAAATAGTGTCATAGCTGACGAATGGAATTGTCAAAAACTCTATGTCACAGCTGATCCATAAATCGTCAGCGAAAACAGAGTCACTGTAGACAATGAAATCATCAATGAATACTGAGTGACAGCCGGCATTTGGAATCGACAGAGTCAATTAATTCATGAACTACGCATCAAATCGATAGCAAAAATAGAATCATGGCAGACTCATGGAATTGTCAAACAAATTATGTCATTGCTAATCCATAAATCGCCTGTGAAAACAGAGTCCCTATTGAACTTGAAATTGTCAATGAATATTGAGTAACACCTGATGTTTGTAATTGACAGCGTTCATGAATTCACGACCGACGCATCAAATCGATAGCAAAAATGGAGCATCGATGACACATGGAATTGTCAAAAACGTTATGTCACTCCTGATCCATAAATTTTCAGCAAAAATAGAGTCACTATAGACCTTATAATCGTCAATGAATATTGAGTGTTAGCCGACGTATGTAATTGCCAGCGTCAATTAATTCACGACCGACACATCAAATGGATAGAAAAAATGGAGTCATAGATGACGCATGGAATTGTCAAAAATGCTATATCACTACTGATCCATAAATCGTCAGCGAATACAACATCCATGTAGACCTTGAAATCGTCAATGAATACTGAGTGACACATGCCGTATAGAATGGAGAGCGTCCATGAATTCACTATCAACGCGTCAAATTAGTAGCAAAAATAGAGTCATGGTCGACACATGGAATTGTCAAAAAGGCTATGTCAATGCTGATCCATAAATCATCAGCGAAAACAGAGTCACTGTAGAACTTGAAATCGTCAAAGAATACTGAGTGACAGCAAACGTATGGAATCGACACGTTAATGAATTCACGATCGACACATCAAATCGATAGCAAAAATGGAGTCATGGCCGACGCATGGAATTCTCAAAAACGCTATGTCACGGCTGATCCATAAATCGTCAACAAATACAATGTCACTATAGACCTCGAAATCATCAAACGAATAATGACTGAAAGCTGACGTATGGAATTGATAGCGTCACTGAAGTCACTACCGACGCCTCAAGTCAATAGCAAAAATAGAGTCATGGATAACACCTGGAATTGTCAAAAAAGCTAAGTCACTGCTGATACATAAATCGTTAGCACAATCTGAGTCTCTGTAGACATTGAAATCGTCACTGAAAACTGAATGACAACAGACATATGGAATCGACAACATCAATGAATCCACGACCGACGCATCAAATCGATAGCAAAAATAGAGTCATGAATGATGCATGGAATTCCCAAAAAACACCATGTCACTGTTGATCCATAAATCGTCAGTGAATACAACGTCCCTGTAGACCTTGAAATCATCAATGAATACTGACTGACAGCTGACGTAAGGAATGGACAATGTTAATGAATTCACTATCGACGCATCATATCGATAGCAAAAATAGAGTCATGGCCGATGCATGGAATTGTAAAAAACGCTATGTCACTGCTGATCCTTAAATCGTCAGCGAAAACAGAGTCACTGTAGACCTTGTAATCGTCAGTGAATATTAAGCGATAGCCGACGTATGTAATCGACAACATCAATGATTTCACGACCGATGCATCAAATCGATAGCAAAAATAGACTAATGGGTGATGAATAGAATCATCAAAAATGATATTTAACGTCTGATCCATAAATTGTCAGTGAAATCAGAGACACTGTAGACCTTGTAATCGTCAATGAATACTGAGTGATAGCTGACATATCTAATCGACAACATCAATAAATTCACGATCGACGCCTCAAATTGATAGCAAAAATAGAGTCATGGCTAACGCATGGAATTGAAAAAAATGCCATGTCACTGCTGATCCATAAATCGTCAGCAAAATCTGAGTATCTGTAGACATTGAAATCGTCACTGAAAACTAAATGACAGTAGACGATGGAATCGATAGCATCAATAAATTCACAATGGACACATCAAATCGATAGCAAAAATAAAGTCATGGATGACGCATGGAATTCTCAAAAAACACCATGTCACTGTTGATCCATAAATCGTCAGTGAATACAACGTCCCTGTAGACCTTGAAATCATCAATGAATACTGACTGATAGCTGACGTAAGGAATGGACAATGTTAATGAATTCACTATCGACGCATCATATCGATAGCAAAAATAGAGTCATGGCCGACGCATGGAATTGTCAAAAATGCTATTTTACGTCGAATCCATAAATCGTCAATGAAAACAGAGACACTGTAGACCTTGAAATAGTCATTGAATACTAAGTGACAGCTGCCGTATGGAATTGAGAGCGTCAATGAATTCACGACCGATGCTTCAAATTTATAGTAAAAATAGAGTCATGGCTGACGCATGGAATTGTCAAAAACGCTATGTCACTGCTGATCCATAAATCGTCGGCGAATACAACGTCCCTATAGACCTTGAGATCGTCAACGAATATTGAGTGTCAGTCGACGTATGTAATCGACAGCGTCAATGAATTCACGACCAACACATCAAATCAATAGCAAAACTAGAGTCATGGTTGACGTATGGAATTGTAAAAAATGCTATGTTAATGCTGATATGTAAATCATTAGTGAAAACAGAGTTACTGTAGGCCTTGAAACCAAAATGAATAATGAGTGATAGCCGACGTCTATAATTGACAGTGTCAATGAATTCACGACCGCCTCAACAAATCGATAGCAAAACTAGAGACATAGTCGACGCATAGAATTGTCAAAAACACTATGTCACTGCCGATCTATAAATTGTCAGCGAAAATAGAGACACTATAGGCCTTGAAATCATTAGTGAATACTGAGTGACAGCCGACGTATGTAATCGACAGCGTCAAGGAATTCACGACTGACGCATCTAATCGATAGCAAAAATATAGTCATGGCTGACACATGGAATTCTTAAAAAAGCTATGTCACTACTGATCCATAAATCATCAAACTGAGTCGCTGTAACCTTGAAATCGTCAATGAATACTGAGTGACAGATGCCGTAAGGAATCGACAACGTCAATGAATTCACGACCGACACATCAAATAGATAGTAAAAATAGAGTCATGGATAACGAATGGAATTGTCAAAAACGCTATGTCACTACTAGTCTATAAATGGTCAGCGAATACAACATCCCTGTAGACCATGAAATCATCAATGAATACTAATTGACAGCTAACGTATGGAATGGACAACGTCTATTAATTCACTATATACGCATCATATCGATAGCAAAAATAGAGTCATGGTCAACGCATGGAATTGTAAAAAATGCCATGTCACTGCTGATCCTTAAATTGTCAGCGAAAACAAAGTCACTGTAGACCTTGTAATCGTCAGTGAATACTGAGTGACAGCCGATGTACCAAATTGACAACGTTAATGAATTTACGACCGACACATCAAATCGATAACAAAAATAGACTTATGGTTGATGAACGGAATTGTCAAAAGCTCTATTTTACGTCTGATCCATAAATCGTCAATGAAAATAGAGACACCGTAGACCTTGAAATCGTTAATGAATACAGAGTGATAGCTGCCGTATGGAATCGAGAGAGTCAATGAATTCACGACCGACACATCAAATAGATAGCAAAAATAAACTCATGGCCGACGAATGTAATTGTCAAAAATGATATTTGATGTCTGAACCATATATCATTAGCGAAAACAGAGACACTGTAGACCTTGAAATCGTTAATGAATAATGAGTGATAGCTGACGTATGTAATCGGCAGTGTCAATGAATTCACGACCGACGCATCAAATCAATAGAAAAAAATAGAGTCATGGCAAACCCAAGGAATTGTCAAAAACGCTATGTCACGGCTGATCCATAAGTCGTCAGCGAAAACAGAGTCACTATAAACCTTGAAACTGTTAATGAATACTGAGAGACAGCCGATGTATGTAAACGATAGCGTCAATGAATTCACAACTGACTCATCAAATCGATAGCAAAACTAGAGTCATTGTAGACACATGGAATTGTCAAAAAACGTTATGACACTTCTGATCCATAAATCGTTAGCGAAAACAAAGTCCATGTTGAACTTGAAATCATCAATACTATGTGACAATTGACATATGGAATCAACAGTGTCAATGAATTCACCATCGACGCATCAAATCGATAAAAAAATAGAGTCATAGCTGACACATGGAATTGACAAAAACACTATGTCAATGTTGATCCATATATCGTCTGCGAATACAACGTACCTGTAGACCTTGAAATCATTAATGAATGCTGACTGAAAGCTGATGCGTTGATTAATTCACTATCGACGCGTCAAATTGATAGCAAAAATAGAGTCATGGCTAACGCATGGAATTGTCAAAAACGGTATGTCACTGGTAATCCACAAATCGTTAGCGAATACAACGTCCTAGTAGACGTTGAAATCGTTAATGAATACTGACTGACAAGTGATGTATGTAATGGATAGCGTCAATGAATTAACTATCGACGCGTCAAATTGATAGCAAAAATAGAGTCATGGTCGACGCATTGAATTGTGAAAAATGGTATGTCATTGCTAATCCATAAATCATCAGCGACAACATAGTCAATGGAGACCTTGTAATGGTCAATGAATATTGAGCAACAGCCGACGTATGTAATCGACAACGTCAATGAATTCATGACCGACGCATCAAATCCATAGTAAAAATAGACTCATGGCCGACGAATGGAATTGTCAACAACGTTATTTTACGTGTGATCCATAAATCGTCAATGAAAATAGACACACTGTAGACATTGAAATCATCAATGAATATCGAGTGACAGCTGCCATTTGGAATCGAGTGTCAATGAATTCATGACTGACACATCAAATCGATAGCAAAAATAGAGTCATGGCTGATGCATGAAATTGTAAAAAATGTTATGTCACAGCTGATCCATAAATCGTTAGCAAAATCTGAGTCTCTTTAGACATTGAAATCGTCACTTAAAACTGAATGATAACAGACATATGGAATCGACAGCGTCAATAAATTCACGACCGACGCATCAAATCGATAGTAAAAATAGTCATGGATGATGCATGGAATTATCAAAAACACTATGTCACTACTGATCCATAAATCGTCAACAAATACAACATCCCTGTAGACCTTGAAATCATCAATGAATACTGACTGACAGCTGATGTATGGAACGGACAATGTCAATGAATTCACTATCGACGTGTTATATCGATAGCAAAAATAGAGACATGGCTGACGCAAGGAATTGTCAAAAACACTAAGTCACGGCTCATCCACAAATCAACGACGAAAACAGAGTCACTGGTAGACCTTGAAATCATCAATGAATATAGAGTGACAACTGACGTATGGAATCGATAGCATCAATGAATTCACGAATGATACATCAAATCGATAGCAAAAATAGAGACATGGCTGACCCATGGAATTGTCAAAAATGTTAAGTCACAATTCATCCACAAATCAAGGGCACAAACAGAGTCAATGTAGACCTTGAAATCGTGAATGAATACTCAGTGACAACAGACGTATGTAATCGACAGTGTCAATGAATTCACGACCGACGCATCAAATCGATAGCAAAAATGGAGTCATGGCTGACACATGAAATTGTAAAAAACACTATGTCACTACTGATCCATAAATCGTCAGCGAAAATAGAGTCAATATAGACCTTGAAATTGTGAGTGAATACTCAGTGACAGCACACGTATGTAATCGACAGTGTCAATAAATTCACGACTGACGCATCAAATCGATAGCAAAAATAGAGTCATGACTGACACATGGAATTATCAGAAACGCTATGTCAATGTTGATCCATAAATCGTCAGCGAAAATAGAGTCCTGATCGAACTTGAAATCATCAATGAAAATTGAGTGACAGCAAATGTATGTAATCGATAGCGTTAATGAATTCACAATCGACGCATCAAATCGATAGCAAAAATAAAGTCATGGTTGATGCATGGAATTGTCAAAAATGGTATGTCATTGCTAATCCATAAATTGTCAGCGAAAACAAAGTCCCTGTAGAACTTGAAATCGTTAATGAATACTGAGAGACAGTTGACGTATGGAACCGACAGTGTCAATAAATTCACGACCGCCACATCAAATCAATAGCAAAAATAGAGTCAAGCCTGACGTATGGAATTCTCAAAAACGCTATGGCACTACTGATCCATGAATCATTAGCGAAAACAGAGTCCCTACTGAACTTGAAATCGTCAATGAATACTGAGTGACAGCTGATGTATGGAACGAACAATGTCAATGAATTCACTATCGACGTGTTATATCGATAGCAAAAATAGAGACATGGCTGACGCAAGGAATTGTCAAAAACGCTAAGTCACGGCTCATCCACAAATCAACGGCGAAAACAGAGTCACTGGTAGACCTTGAAATCGTCAATGAATACTGAGAGACAGTTGACGTATGGAACCGACAGCGTTAATGAATTCACGGCCGCCGCATCAAATCGATAGCAAAAATAGAGTCAAGCCTGACGCATGGAATTCTCAAAAACGCTATGGCACTACTGATCCATAAATCATCAGCGAAAATAGAGTCCCTACTGAACTTGAAATCATCAATGAATATTGAGTGACAACAGACGTATGTAATCGACAGTGTCAATGAATTCATGACCGATGCATCAAATCGATAGCAAAAAGTGAGTCATGGCTGATGCATGGAATTGTCAAAAACGTTGTGTCATTACCGATCCATAAATCGTCAGCGAAAATAAAGATCTTGTAGAACTTGAAATCATCAATGAATACTGAGTGACAGCCGACGTATGTAATCGACAACGTCAAGGAATTCACGACTGACGCATCAAATTGAAAGCAAAAATAGACTCATGGCTGACGCATGGAATTGTAAAAAGCATTATGTCACAATTGATCCATAAATCGTTAGCGAAAATAGAGTCCTTTTTGAACTTGAAATCGTCAATGAATACTGAGTGACACCAGACGTATGTAATCGAAAATGTCAATGAATTCACGACCGACGCATCAAATCGATAGCAAAAATAGAGTCATGGTTCATGCATAGAATTGTAAAAAAACGCTACGTCACTACTGATCCATAAATCATCAGCGAAACCAAGTCCCTGTTGAACTTGAAATCGTCAATGAATATTGAGTGACAACACACATATGTAATCGATAGGGTCAATGAATTCACAATCGACACATTAAATTGATAGCAAAAATAGAGTCATGGCTAACATATGGAATTGTCAGAAATGTTATGTCAATGTTGATTTATAAATTGTTAGCGAAAATAGATTCCCTATCGAACTTGAAATCGTTAATGAATACTGAGTGACAGAAAACATATGTAATCGACAGCGTCAATGAAATCATGACCGATGCATGAAATAGATAGCAAAAATAGAGTCATGGCTGATGCATTGAATTGTCAAAAACAGTATGTCATTGCTAATCCATAAATTGTCAGCGAAAACAAAGTCCCTATAGAACTTGAAATCGTCAATGAATACTGAGAGACAGTTGACGTATGGAACCAACAGCGTCAATGAATTCATGATCGCCGCATCAAATAGATAGCAAAAATAGAGTCATGCCTGATGCATGGAATTGTCAAAAACGTTATGGCACTACTAATCCATAAATCATCAGCGAAAACAGAGTCCCTATTGAACTTGAAATCGTCAATGAATACTGAGTGACACCAGACGTATGTAATCGACAGTTTCAATGAATTCATGACCGATGCATCAATTCGATAGCAAAAAGTGAGTCAAGGCTGAGGCATGGAATTGTCAAAAACGCTATGTCATTGCTGATCCATAAATCGTCAGCGAAAATAAAGTCCCTGAGAACTTGAAATCGTCAATGAATACTGAGTGACAACAGACATATGTAATCAACAGCGGCAATGAATTCACGACTGACGCATCAAATCGATAGCAAAAAATGAGTCATGGCTGATGCATGGAATTGTCAAAAACGGTATGTCAGTGCTGACCCTTAAATTGTCAGCGAAAACAAAGTCCCTATAGAACTTGAAATTGTCAATGAATACTGAGAGACAGTTGACGTATGGAAACGACAGCGTCAATGAATTCACAACCGACATATCAAATCAATAGCAAAAATAGAGACATGGCTATGTCAATGCTGATCCATAAATCGTCAGCAACAACAGAGTTCCTGTTAAACTTGAAATCGTCAATGAATACCGAGTGACAGCACACGTATGTAATCGAAAATGTCAATGAATTCATGACCGACGCATCAAATCAAGAGCAAAAATAGAATCATGGCTGACGCATGGAATTGTAAAAAAAGCTTGTCACTACTGATCCATAAATCGTCAGCGAAAACAGAGTCCCTATTGAACTTGAAATCTTCAATAAATACTGAGTGACAACAGACGTATGTAATCAACAGTGTCAATGAATTCACGACCAAGGCATCAAATCAATAGCAAAACGTGAGTCATGGCTGAGGCATGGAATTGTCAAAAATGGTATGTCAGTGTTGACCCTTAAATTGTCAGCGAAAACAAAGTCCCTGTATAACTTGAAATTGTCAATGAATACTGAGAGACAGTTGATGTATGGAAATGACAGCGTCAATGAATTCACGACCGGCGCATCAAATCGATAGCAAAAATAGAGTCATGGCTGACGCATGGAATTGTCAAAAACGCTATGTCATAGCTGATCCATAAATCATATGTGAATACAACATCCCTGTACACCTTGAAATCGTCAATGAATACTGACTAACAGTTGATGTATGGAATGGGAACGTCAATGAATTCACTACCGACACATGAAATCGATAGCAAAAATAGAGTCATGGTTGATGCATGGAATTGTAAAAAATGCTATGTCACTACTGATCCGTAAATCATCACCGAAAATTGAGTCGCTTTAACATTGAAATAATCAATTAATACTGAGTGACAGCTGGCATATGTAATTGACACCGTCAAAGAATTCATGACCGACACATCAAATCGATAGAAAAAATAGAGTTATGGCTGACACATGGAATTGTCAAAAATGCTATGTCACTACTGATCCATAAATCGTCAGCGAAAATAGAGTCCATGTTGAACTTGAAATCGTTAATGGATACTGAGTGACAGCTGACGTCTGGAATCGATAGCGTCAATGAATTCTCGAATGACGCATCAAATCAATAGCAAAAATAGAGTCATGGCTGGCGCATGGAATAGTAAAAAACGATATATCACACCTGATCCACAAATCAGCGGCGAAAATAGAGACACTGTAGACTTTTAAATCGTCAATGAATACTGAGTGACAACTGACATATGTAATTGACACCGTCAAAGAATTCACGACCGACGCATCAAATCGATAGAAAAAATAGAGTTATGGCTGACACATGGAATTGTCAAAAATGCTATTTCAGTACTGATCCATAAATCATCAGCGAAAACAGAGTCCCTGTTGAAATTGAAATTGTTAATGGATACTGAGTGACAGTTGACGTCTGGAATCGATAGCGTCAAAGGATTCATGACCGATGCTTCAAATTGATAGCAAAAATAGAGTCATGGCTGCTGCATGGAATTGTCAAAAACACCATGTCACTATTGATCCATAAATCGTCAGCGAATACAACGTCTCTTTACACCTTAAAATCGTCAATGAATACTGACTGACAGCTGACGTATGGAGTGGCAATTTCAATAAATTTACTACCGACCCATCAAATCAATAGCAAAAATAGAGTCATGGTTGACTCATGAAATTGTCAAATACACTTTGTCCCGTCTGATCCATAAATCGCCGGCGAAAACAGAGTAACTATAGACCTTGAAATCATCAATGAATACTAAGTGACAGCTGCCGTATGGAATCGAGAGCGTCAATGAATTCACAACCGACACATCAAATCGATAGCAAAAATAGAGTCATGGCTGACGCAAGGATTTGTCAAAAACGCTATCTCATTGCTGATCCATAAATCGTCAGCGAATACAACGTCCCTGTAGACCTTGAAATCGTTAATGAATACTGAGTGACAGCTGCCGTATAGAAAGGACAACATCATTGAATTCACTATCAAAGCGTCAAATCGATAGCAAAAATAGAGTCATGGCCGATGCATGGAATTCTAAAAAACGATATGTCACTACTGATCCATAAATCGTCAACGACTACAGACTCACTATAGACCTTGTAATCGTCAATGAATATTGAGAGACAACCGACGTATGTAATCGAGAGCGTCACTGAATTCACGACTGACACATCAAATCAATAGGAAAAATAGAGTCATGGCTTATGCATGGAATTGTAAAAACACTATGTCACTGCTGATCCATAAATCATTAGTGAAAACTGAGTCACTGTAGACCTTGCAATCGTCAATGAATATTGAGTGACAGTTGATTTATGTAATCGACAGCGTCAATGAATTCACGACCGATGCATCAAATCGATAGCAAAAATAGACTCATGACCAACGAATGGAATTGTTAAAAACGTTATGTCACGGCTGATCCATAAATCACCAGCGAAAATAGAGTAACTATAGACCTTGAAATCATCAATGAATACAGAGTGACAGCTGCCTTATGGAAATGACATCGTCAATGAATTCATGAACGACGCATCAAATCGATAGCAAAAATAGATGCATGGCTGACGCATGGAATTGTCAAAAATGCTATGTCACTGCTGTTCCATAAATCATCAGTGAATACAACGTCCCTGTTAACCTTGAAATCATCAATGAATACTAAGTAACACCCGATGTATCTAATCGACAGCGTCAATGAATTCACGATCGACGCATCAAATCGATAGCAAAAATAGAGTTATGGCTGACGCATGGAATTGTAAAAAACGTTGTGTCACTGTTGATCCATAAATCGCCAGCAAAAACAGAGCCATTGTAGATCTTGTACTCGTCAATGAATAGTGAGAGATAATCGATGTATGTAATCGATAACGTCAAAGAATTCACGACCGACACATCAAATGGATAGCAAAAATAGAGTCGCGGCTGATGCATGAAATTGTAAAAAACGTTATGTCAATACTGATCCATAAATCAACGAAAATTGAGTCACTGTAGGCCTTGTAATCGTCAATGAATACTGAGTGACACCTGACGTATGGAATCAATGGCGTCAAAGAATTCACAACTGGAGCATCAAGTCGATAGCAAAAAAAGAGTCATGGCTCCCACATGGAAATGTCAAAAACTTAATGTCACGGCTAATCCATAAAACGCCTGCAAAAACAGAGTAATTGTAGACCCTGAAATCGTAAATGAATACTGAGTGACTCCGGCGTATATAATCGACAGCGTTAGTGAATTCATGACCGACGCATCAAATCGATAGCAAAAGAAGAGTCATGGCTGACGCATGGAATTGTAAAAAACATTGTGTCACTGCTGATCCATAAATCTCTAGCGAAAACAGAGTAACTATAGACCTTGAAAACGTCAATGAATACTGAGTGACAGTCATCTTATGTAATCAACAACGTCAATAAATTCACGACCGACGCATCAAATCAATAGCAAAAATAGACTCATGGCTGATGAATGGAATTGTCAAAAATGCTATGTCACGGCTGATCCATAAATCACCGGTGAAAACAAGTAACCGTAGACCTTGAAATCATCAATGAATACTAAGTGACAACTGCCGTATGGAAAACACAGCGTCGATGAATTCACTATCGATGTGTCAAATCGATAGCAAAAATAGAATCATAGGCGACGAATGGAATTGTCAAAAATGCTAAGTCACTGCTGATCCATAATTCGCCAGCGAAAACAGAGTAACTGTAGACCTTTTAATCGTCAATGAATACTGAGCGACAGCCTTCTTATGTAATCGATAACGTCAATGAATTCATGACCGACACAACAAATCTATGCCAAAAATAGACTCACGGCCAACAAATGGAATTGTCAAAAACGGTATTTGACGTCTGATCCATAAGTCGTTAGTGAAAACAGAGACACTATAGACCTTGAAATCGTTAATGAATACAGAGTAACAACCGACGTATCTAATCGACAACGTCGCTGAATTCACGACCGACGCATCAAATGCATAACAAAAATAGAGTCATGGCTGACGCATAGAATTTTCAAAAATGCTTTGTCACGGCTGATCCATAAATCACTGGTGAAAACAGAGCAACTGTAGACCTTGAAATCATCAAACAATACTGAGTAACATCTGCCGAATGGAATCGAGAGCGTCAATGAATTCACGACCGACAAATCAAATTGATATCAAAAAAAGAGTCATGGCTGACGTGTGGAATTGTAAAAAACATTATGCCACTGCTGATCCATAAATCGCCAGTGAAAACAGAGTAACTGTGAACCTTGAAATCGTTAATGAATACTAAGTGACAGCCATCTTATGTAATCGACAGCGTCAATAAATTCACGACCAAGGCATCAAATCGATAGTAAAAATAGACTCATGGCCGACGAATGGAATTGTCAAAAACTCTATGTCACGGCTGATCCATAAATCATCAGCAAAAACAAAGTCACTGTAGACCTTGAAATCATTAATGAATTCTAAGTGACAGTTGCCGTATGAAATGGACAACGTCAGTGAATTCATTATCGATGCGTCAAATCGATAGAAAAAATAGAGTCATGGCTGATAAATGCAATTGTATAAAACGTTATGTCACTGTTGATCCATAAATCCTTAGTGAAAACACAGTCACTGTAAACCTTGTAATCGTCAATGAATATTGAGTGACAGCCGACGTACGTAATCAATATCGTCAATGAATTCATGACCGACGCATCAAATCAATGGCAAAAATAGACTCATGGCCGACGAATGGAATTTTAAAAAACGCTATTTGACGTCTGATCCATGAATCGTAAGCGAAAACAAAGGCACTGTAGACTTTGAAATCATCAATTAATAATGAGTGACAGCCGACGTATGTAATCGACAACGTCAATGAATTCACGATTAACTCATCAAATCGATAGCAAAACTAGAGTCATGACTGACATATGGAATTGTCAAAAAACGATATGTCACTACTGATACGTAAATCGTCATTAAAAATAGAGACCGTGTTCAACTTGAAATCGTCAATGAATACTGAGTGACACCTGACATATGGAATCGACGACGTCAATGAATTCACGACCGACGCATCAAGTCGATGGCAAAAATAGAGTCATGGCTCACGCATGGAAATGTCAAAAGCTTTATGTCACAGCTGATCCATAAAACGTCGGCGAAAACAGAGTAACTATAGACCCTGAAATCGTAAATGAATACTGAGTGACAGCCGATGTATGTAATCAACAGCATTAGTGAATTCACGACTGACGCATCAAATCAATAGCAATAAAAGAGTCATGGCTGATGCATGGAATTGTAAAAAAACATTATGTCATTGCTGATCCATAAATCGCCAGCGAAAACAGAGTAACTGTAAACCTTGAAATTGTCAATGAATACTAAGTGACAGCCATTTTATGTAGTCGATAGCGTCAATAAATTCACAACCGACGCATCAAATCGATAGCAAAAATAGACTCATGGCTGACGAATGGAATTGTCAAAAACGTTGTCATGGCTGATCCATAAATCGCCGGCAAAAACATAGTAACTATCGACCTTGAAATCATCAATGAATACTCAGTGACCGCTGCCGTATTGAAAAGACAGCATCAATGAATTCAGTATCGACGTGTCAAATCGAAAGCCAAAATAGAGTAATGGGCGACGAATGGAATTGTCAAAAACGCTAAGTCACTGTTGATCCATAAACGTCAGCGAAAATAGAGTCACTGTAGACCTTTTAATCATCAATGAATATTGAGTGATAGCCGTTTTATGTAATCGATAGCATCAATAAATTCACGACCGACGTATCAAATCGATAGCAAAAATAGACTCATGGCCGACGAATGGAATTGTCAAAAACGCTATGTCACAGCTGATCCATAAATCTCCAGCGAAAACAGAGTAACAGTAGACCTTGAAATCGTCAATGAATACTGAGTGACAGCCGTCTTATGTAATCGACAGCGTCAATAAATTCACGACCAAAGCATCAAATCCATAGGAAAAAGTAGACTCATGGCCGACGAATGGAATTGTCAAAAACTCTACGTCACGGCTTATCCATAAGTCTCCGGTGAAAACAGACTAACTATAGACCTTGAAATCATCAATGAATACTAAGTGACAGCTGCCGTATGGAATGGACAGCGTCAATGAATTCACTATCGACGTGTCAAATCAAAAGCAAAAATAGAGTAATGGGTGATGAATGGAATTGTCAAAAACGCTATGTCACTGGTGATCCATAAATCGTCAGCGAAAACAGAGTCGCTGTACACCTTGTAATCGTCAATGAATACCAAGAGACAGCTGCTGTATGGAATGGACAGCATCAGTGAATTCACTATTGACGCGTCAAATCGATAGCGAAAATAGAGTCATGGCCGACGAATGGAATTGTCAAAAATGTTATGTCACTGTTGATCCATAAATCGTCAGCAAAAATAGAGTCACTGTAGACCTTGTAATCGTCAATGAATATTGAGTGACAGTCGATGTATGTAATCGAAAGCGTGAATGAATTCACTATCGACGCGTCAAATCGATGGCAAAAATAGACTCATGGCCCACAAATGGAATTTTAAAAAACATTATTTGATGTCTGATCCATAAATCGTAAGCGAAAGCGGAGACATTATAGACCTTGAAATCATCAATGAATAATGAGTGACAACCGACGTATTTAATCGACAGCGTCAATGAATTCTCGATTAACTTATCAAATCGATATCAAAACTAGAGTCATGACTAACACATGGAATTGTCGAAAAATGATATGTCACTACTGATCCGTAAATTAGCATCGAAAACAGAGTGGGTGTTCAACTTGAAATCGTCAATGAATATTGAGTGACACCTGACGTATGGAATCGACGACGTCAATAAATTCACGACCGACGCATTAAGTCGATAGCAAAAATAGAGTCATGGCTCACGTATGGAATTGTCAAAAA
>Ga0325414_1001343_pt1 | contig 23460 bp, 12 predicted proteins | sample PopdelMetagenome_8_FD_206183 | JGI IMG/M metagenome (GOLD analysis project Ga0325414, IMG submission 206183) | Populus deltoides microbial communities from Bellville, Georgia, United States - Leaf-PdKOR-R3 | ecosystem: Host-associated > Plants > Phyllosphere > Phylloplane/Leaf | place: USA... | reverse complement strand
AGTAAAAAATAACATAAGAAAATTGGCTCTAATCGATCCGAGTTAGCATGACAAACATACAACTCAAGTAATTAAGGTTGAATTGTAAACCCCCGATTATAATTTTTCTTGGCTATTAAAATATGAGAAATGTAACTAATAGTAAAATAGGTTAAATTAAATTAAAGAAACTTAAATGAAGATAAAAATTGTGAAATTAATGAAATGAAAATTGAATATAGTACTAAATTGTTAGAAAAAAATTGTGGAGAAAAAATGAATACGTTAAATCAAGAGGAGTCAATGTTCAAATAACAAAAGGTTAGGGGTTTATGTAAAAATGATAAAAAATGGTAGGGGTAAAGGTGCAATTAATAAGAAGATAACATTATAAATACCATTTTATTTTCTCTCTTGCGGTGGCTTGCAAGAGCAAGAGAGGTGTTAGGGTTCTTTGATTTTTTCTTCTCATTCCTTGATGAAATCTACACCAAAATGTTAACCAGTCAATAAGAGATAAAAGAGAGATATTTGGGTAGTTTAAAGAGTATAGAGAGAGGCTTGAGAGAAAATATATTGATGGCAGAAACTCCAATAACTATAACTCCACCTTATATCATTGGGTCAAAATGATATTTAGATATGTTGTTCTCCTTTCTGTCTTGTACATTGTCACCAAAAGGATCTTCTATATTAGGCTCTATTTGAGAGATATCGCAAGAGGAAACGTTTTGGGAAAATACACTTTTGGACAGTCTCAGTCGTCGACCATTTTCTCCATCGTCCAACGTTGAATTGGGCTATAATTGGGATATGTTGTTCGACCTGATGCTATCTAGATTTTAAACAGTGGAGATTATAAATACACACTCCAAACCGAAGTTATGCTTCTTTCACAGTAAGTTTGCAAGGTTTAGGTCAGTTTAGTTAAACCCAAGTTTCTGAAACTTTCACCGTTGGATGAAGTTTATATTTGAATATATTATACTTATAATAATTACTTACAACATGACCGTATCGATTGTTTGGAATATTATTATTTTGTGATTTATGGTTGATTGCAACGGTTGTCAAAATTGATTTTGTGTGAACTGAAACAACTTCAAAATTAAAAGGAAATTGAGCATTAGAGAAACTTAATTTTTAGGAGACTTTGGGTTGTTGTGACAGCTCTGAAATTCTATGTTTAAGGGGGGTAAATACCTCTTAAAAAAAACAGGGACTAGAGTGACAACATTAAGTGTAAAGTTGTTAGGGATCAAAAGTGTCTCCAAGAAACTAAAGCAAAGCTACTATGACAGCCCTACCAATAGGTGTTAAGGGGCTGATTTGGACAACCCCAAGAACAAAAAATAATGAGAAATTAAAGTCCCATATAAAGTGATTAAAGTGAGGTAAGTTTGAGCTAAGAAATTAGCTTGGAAAAGTCTGCATGGTTCGGGTTAACGAGTGGCTATGTGAACGTGAAATAATGATTTAATTTAGATATGAAAATCTTGCATGAAATCATATAATGATGCTTGCTAGTTGATAAGAAAACATTGAAAAATGGAATGAACGATATTAAATGATGGTCTTGTGTGGAGCAGGAGAGGCATCGACTACGGGACCTTAAGTTAGCAGAACGAGACCACTAAAAGAAACAAGTAGGTGTTTACCACCTCATCTCTTTATATTTTGAAGAGTTTAATACATTTTGAAATTTTATTTGTTTATGTTGTATGTTAATTTACGATAGTAAAGAATGAGAAATTTGAGAGTGGAAACAGGATTAAACATGACAGCTGGTGTCATGAGTGATGCCGGGAAAAAAATTGTATAAGGTTATTGTGCTTGTTATCCTAATTTCTAAGGACACTCGGATTGATATAAAAGTCGGCCATATAAGTGGGGGTAAGGAAAGTTAGCCAGTCATATGAAGAACAAAGAGGAAAAGGGAGAAATTATGGTTTTTCTTATTGAATTCATTATAATATGTTGCTTTTTTTATGTCAATGTGTGTGTGAATTGAATGAAATTAGCATAAAAGAAATGAGGAAACTCCTGGTTCCCTAAGGCCATGCTTTCAGCCAATTATGCATCAAAGGTGGGAGGATGTTTAATTTAACATATTAACTAACTAAGAAAATTGGTCTTACTCAATTTGGAGCTATAGAACTCCAGTTTTGGGTCACCAACCGAGACTAGGTCATGATAGACCATATAGGGTAGTAGATCTGATTTGTTGATGAATAATTTCAAGTATCTTAGGGGCAGAATTGGATTCTCCTCCCTTCAGGGGATTTGTAGCCCCATATCTTATCTTTCAAATGAGACCAATCTTGCTTAAAATGAAGCCCTAGAACTCCATATATAGTAAAAAAAAATCTAAGAAGAGAGCGAAATGCGACCTCTGCTGGCAATTTTAGAAAGTCGTTAAAGCAATTATTTAGACGTGTTAAGGGTGAAAATTGGGTCCTTTCCCCTCAGGGAACATGTGATATTACATCTTAACTTCCAAAAGAAACGAGTCATGTTCGAAATGGAAATTTGTAATGATAACTATGGTCGGACAAAGAATGATGATATTAATGGGTGAAATTGGCATGGACAAGCATACATTTAGTGTATGTTAAGATCTCAAATAAGGGGATCACCATGCATCAATGCCTATGGGGCATGGACTAGCATACATTTAGTGTATGTTAGGATCCCGGGTAAGGGGATAACCATGCATCGACTAGCATACATTTAGTGTATATTAAGGTCCGGGGTAAGGGGATTGCTATGCATGGATGCCTACGAGGTGATGATGATACCAGTGAAATTAGTATCGACTATGTGTTAGGCGGAAATAGTTGTGGTTGATCTTATGAAATCTTGAATGAAAGTTGAAAATGGAAGATGAAACGATTTTAGTAGTTGAATAAGAAAGAGTTTCAATGGAAACAAAAAGAGAGAAGTGAATGGAATATGAATACATGTTTGCCTTTTTAAATTGTTGGATATTTGTGTTACTATGCTTATTGTGATATTCATGTTTTAATAATATGTATTTTATTTCAGAATCATCGCATGCACGACAGGAGTAGATCCTAGCTTTTGTTCACCTTTTGTTATCTAATTCTAGGGAGTATATCCTTGTATTTTGAAATATTAAAACATTTATATAACTTAATTTGTAAACTGATGTTTAAACTTAAATAGATGAACTTAACTCTAAAACTCATATAATCATGTTCCCTGTATGCATGTTTATCTTATTTATTTCTCTATAATGATATTTGTTGTTCAGTGTATGTTATAAATATTATGGATGTGATTATGGTAATGTTTGTGGGATTGAGATCCAAGATGATTGGGTCATGATTGAGTTATGAGATGTGAGATATTAGAAGTATAAATATGGTATATGTCGATAACTTGGGACCTCCTGGTATAGGGGAGGCTTAGCCGAAATTTCAGTAGACTTTTATATGAGAACTATATAAAAAAATTATCCGTATTTTTATATACCAAATCATAAGAAAGTAATTATAAATGCATATGAAAGTGTGGGGGCGTTACATGAATTAACCCGGAATATCCCGCCCAATTGATGGCCTAGATCATGAGATTGGAATACCTCAATATAAAAAACTAGTTATTTGACCCGTGCTCCTCTGCGGGTTAGATTTTTTTTGGTATATAAAAAAGTGTATATGCATGTTTTCCAACATGTATTTGTACATAAAAAATTCTAAGTGTAAATAAAAAAGTTAATGCATACATGTAATCAAATAAATCGAGAACTATGTTAATAAATAAAAAAAATCATTAATGATAAATTAACCATAATTAAAATAGAAAAATCAAGAGACATATATAGATCAAGGTATTTGATCTTGCAATACAAGCTCTTGACCTAGTTGTATTTAATGGTTTTGCTTATTAAAATCAAATTTTTATTTGATCAAATGATAATAGAAATGAACACAAATAAAATTGGTTCAATAAAATAAAAGAAATATTATGTAAGGTTGCATATATTATAAATATCATCTAGAAATAAATATTTTTAAAAAATTATTTGTGCTAATAAAATTCATCTAGTAAATTTGTTTCTTAGAATAAATTTTTTGTTTAATAAAACTATTATTTGTGCCAATAAAAGGTAAAAAAAAATCATTAATGAAAGTGAATTAAATAAAATTATGAAATCTAAACTATCAAACAATTCAATGTTGAATGACAAAACTGAAAAAATAATAATTTAAAAAAAGGAACAAAAGATCAGGGTTAGCCTGTAAACCCTGCTATCATGAGCACAATATTAATGGGATAGCCCCACGAGAAGGAAAGTGGAAAAAAAAAAGCACGAAGATCAATTATATATAAAAAAATTAATGTTAAAGAAAGAAATTGAAAAAAAATTAATTTTATGAAAGGACATAAAAAATATCAAAGTTAACCGTGTTAATTTTCGAAACCTATGACCTTGGTCATGAGGTTAGATCTAATCTTATAGATGACAAAAAAAAAAAAAGAGAACATCTAATAAAAAAATATTGGGGGATAAAATTAAAAAAAAAATACAATAAAAATTACCAAAAAATTAGGGACCAAATTCAATATAAAAAATAAATTAAAATTAAATATTGTGCAATAAAATTGAAAACAAAATTTAATTAGTAAAATATTTTAAAAAATTAAAAGAATGAGAACCAAATTTGATATAAAAATCAAATTAAAACAAATCATAGGGGTGAAATTGAAAAAAAAAAGTAAAAAAATGAAAAAAATGAAAATAAAAAAAGTGGGCTAAATTGAATATAAAACTTTAATAATAGAACACCTTTATAATTTGCCAAAGAAAGAAGAGAGAAGAGAGAAGAGAGGGAATAGAAGAAAAAAGTCAACTGGAGCCCAACTATTATGTCATCGTCCATATGCACCACATCACAGTGTAAAGGATGTCAACATATTTCCAACACCACAACGGAAGGTGGTTTTTGACAGCCGAACACCAATGATGCTCATTTGTTGGTGCGTGTCACGTACACGCCACCATTTTTTTCTTTTAATCTTTACTAAAAGACTAAATCACCCCTTATTCAACATGAGTATTACAAAAAAATCCAAGCGAAAAAATACCAAAACACATGGATGTTTTAAATTTTTTTCAATCCAAAGACATTTAAATAATTTCATTGTGCATAAAAGCCACCTTCTCTTTTTATTAATATTTCATTTTTACTAAAAGACCAAATCACCTCATTCAACTTGATTATAATAAAAAGAAAATGAATAAAAGAAAAAACAAAAACACTGGAAGGATGTTTTGATATTTTTTATTTTGAGGGTAGTTAAATAATTTACTTTGCTTATAAAATGAAAATGTCAATAAAGCCTCTAGAAACCAATTCTTTTATTTTTTTTCTCTCAAGGTTATTTTAGTCATTACACTATCCTAAAATAATATGAAAAGACCATTCTAACCCCACTCAATTAGGTAATGACAAGTGTGTCCTTATAAAAAAAAACTATTTCACTCTCAATAGCAGTTAAGTTGATAGTTTCTTTAAGTGTAAAGTGAGGTTTTCACCATGGATTGTTACAATGAAAGCCTCACATCTTTTATTGTTTTTTTTAATAAAGAGAACTACAAACTTCATGACTCGGGTTATTAGATTCGAAACACCCTGTCTAAAAAAACCATGTAGTTCAATTCCCCAAACATAATTTTAATTATATGGAAGGATTAAAAAAATAAAGATTAAAAAAATAAAGATCAAAATTGAAATAAAAAAATAAATTTTATATTGGATTTAATGGTGAAATTGAAAAGAAAAATCAATTTAGCAAAATGACAAAAAAAATCAAAAGAATGAGCATCAAAATTGGCATAAAAAATAAAAATAAAATTTTGATTGAAGGGTGAAATTAAAAATAAAAATCACCTTAACAAAATGAGAAAAAAAAAACAATGAGGACCAAATTGGTAAAAATAATATACCATAAATTTAGATTGAAGGATAAAATTAAAAATAAATTAAACTTTTACAAAAAGGCCAAGAAAAGAATTAGAAATCAAAACAATGAGGACCAATTTGAAAAATATAATACAATAAATTTGAATTGGAGGATGAAATTGAAAACCAATAAAATTTTACAAAAAGATCAAGGAAAAAAATAATAATCAAAAGAATAAGGACCAACTTGGAAAAAACAATATATGTCAAATTGGAATTGATGGATGAAATTGAAAACAAAAAACTTCTATAAAAGGGCTAGGAACAAAATTAAAAATCAAAATAATAAGGATTGAAGTTGAAATAATAATAACAAAGAGGATCAAGTTGTACTTTTTCAAGAAAGAATAGAGAAAAGAAGAAAAAAAAGGTCTACCAACAACAAACCAGACCACCATCCTTGACATGAGCCACTCCGCTAGGAAGAGGACGTGTAGTGCTTCTAGTGATGACATGACAGAATAATATTTTTTGACGTGGAGAGGTGCCACACGCATTACTTAAAAGGTACGGACGCCTCTCATGCGTCGGGGAGGGCACTTTACACACCTCAACTTTTTTATATTTTTAGTCAAATATCAAATTGCTCCTAAATAGACTTAATAATAATAAAATCATTGTAAAAAGACTAAAAAGCCTCTAACTCCAGGTATAAATTTTTTGCTATTAATGGCATTTTAATCGATTCAAATTCAAGTGTTCTTTTTAATTGTTTATTATTATTTATAATTGATTCAAGTGTTTTTTTTAATTGTTTATTATTATTTATATTTGTTGCAATACCAAATTGATCATAAGTTGATATTATAATAACAAAAAAATCATTGTTAAAATATAAAAAGCCTTTCTGAGGCTAGTTTTAATTAATTTTTTTGCGTCTAGTAGTATTTTAGTTATTTCATTGTGTAAAAGAATTTATTTATTCTTGATTAATTTAATAATGATTAACTAATCATACAAAAATTACTTTAATGTCCTAGTGTTAAATTAATAAGGAGATGGGAAAATGTATTTGTAAGTTTCTTGATAGATATTTTATTTGACCAATTATTTATGGAGAAGTAAGTAGAAAAAGGAAGGCGTGAAAAGGAGAGCCGAGTGGTCAAGGCGTGTGCCTGCTCGAGTACATGGGTTCTCTCAAGCGAGGATTATTTTTGCTGTTTAGTTTTTGCATGCTCCTTCTACCAAATGTGGACTAGCCCATGTATCTCAGAGTTCGCCCATTCCAGCCCAATGAGGAGAAGGTTACTGTCGTCGCTTTAAAGGAGCCTTATTTTATCTGCTTTGAAAAAAAAAAGAGAAGGTTACTGTCACCCAAGGCTACACCACCATTTCTTTCATCTTTGAAATCGGATTTATCTCATCATGAGGTGAAACATGCCGCATTATACACACACTAGAGGCACATATATGCACGACAAATGCCATTGAAAAGTTAGGTGCTGGAGGCAAACTATCTGGGATATAATGTCGTCATTTACAGACAAAAAGGAACCTTCCATTCCCATATCAAATGATATATCAATTCATGCACAAGTCAGTTCTGCATTGTTAGAAAATATATATCAATTCTGAAGAGAAATGATTCAGAAAAGCTCTGATCCATTTTATATACAGGACGGGACCTTGTCGGCATTAATTCAACCTGAAACGTAACTTAATCTGCTCGCAGTATCCATATATAGTTATATAACTAAATCACACGAAGTCTTTATCTTATCTTCGCGTTATATTCAAGTCTCATGCTAGGTTTTGCATCACCATAGTTATAATAGCATTTCCCTCGTCTTTTTATTCTAATTTTGACAGCAATAATTAAATATGATAACTCTCCCTTGCTTTATCTTTACACATTATTGGCTAATAGGAAATTAAGGTGGAGTTATGATTGATTATATAGTCTTGGAAGCAAACCCTAAATGGGGTACTGTAAGTAACTGATAAATAGTCGTCATATATATGTACAATGAAAGCAAGCTGACTTGATTGCTTTATCTCATCTAATTTTTTATTGAACTTCACTAGAAGAAACCATCATTTTCCACAAACATTTGGAGGCATGCACAGAATAATTTCCATGTATTTATCAATTTATATGGTGCCAGCCCAGCTCTACTTATCCCACTAGCTAACAACAACTTCCACTACTGGCTTTTTGAGCTGTATACATCTAATGATATATAGTTGATGCACTTACCAGCTGATCTCTTGATCATCATGTCCTTGTCTACACAAGCTTTTATATATATGGTGTCTTCTCAAGAGGAATATATCAGTGCTCGAAAAGTAATGATGAAATTGCAACATTTCGTAAGATACATTTACATACAAGAAATATCTGGTCATCAATTAGTGCAGTGCTCTCCTGATCACCTTTGTCCTATACCTGATTGAAGCTATACATAAACTTGCTAAATCTCTTGATGAAAGCCGGAAGAATACAAAGGTTGAGAGAGAATATTTGAAGGGGGCTTATTTATAGCAAAGCTCTCTCAATTTGAATGAAGAAAGAAAATTGAATATATGTATATATATTGGGGGAATAGCCATTTACTCAACTTTGGAAATCAAGAGAAGGACAGGCCGAAACATCTCTCATGAACTCTTCCAAGTCCCAGTACTCCCCCACTTTTAACTCTTCTCCGTGCCAAAAATTCCCCATCTCAGCAGCTGCGTTATCTGTCTTGTTATGATCAGTACTAGTGCTATTGCAATTTTTGTTAAGACTACTCACGTAGCTACTATATGGGTGCTTGTCAGTGCTATTATCCTGTATAGTTTGGCTTTTTGCATTTTCCTCCATGCAGCTTACACTCTCTAAAGGAGGAATCCCAACATTAACACCTCCAAAGATCCCTTCCGGTCCATACAACCCATGATCAGAACTGTTCACTCGAACTTGATGAGTCATGCATGGTGGTGCACCATTGAATTCGTATCCGCTTGCACCACCAATATACATGTTTAGGCGATGATCATGATCAAGCATAGGTAATAATGGGTCCATCATGGTATTTAAAATCATTGCTTGCATGGAGTTTTCCAACGATGATGAAGATGACAGTGACGGATCCATGTTCATGGGCAAAATGCCTTGCTCTTGCATGGTCATGAACCCTCCCATGACTTCTTTGCTAGGCTCCGAGGATGAATCACTTGTGTTTGGTGATGCGTTGGATGACTGCAGGCTCTTTAGTCTTTTCTTTATTGTTGAATTCCAAAAGTTCTTGATTTCATTGTCGGTTCTTCCTGGCAAGCGAGCCGCTATTTGAGACCACCTTTGAAATTAAGGAAAAGAAATTACACGATCAACAGTTCAGTTAATTTCAACTAACGTGTTATTATTTTTTCTACTCGTGCATGATTTGAAAATGGATAGCCTGGATGCTTGAATCCTAAAAAAAGGAACAGTTATAGATGAAGTGTCTTCAACTCTATAAAGACAAATAAAGACCAGAAGAGGAATGTCTTTGTCATGAGCTTAATTATATTCTTCCATAATATAACAAGGGTTTTGACTATCCCCTCATGTTACTTCTAACATGATCTAATTAAGTAGCAGAGCTGACTAATCTTTGTATGTCTCACAGATAATAAAAAATGACAGCTAATTAATCTGTGTATGCTTGTCCAACATACCGCGTAGAGGGGGAGAAAAACGAAATGCTCAAGTTGTTTATGCTAGCTGTACGTACTGTATGAACTTTCTCGATTGATTTGATTGCATTTATCTTGCATGCCTTTAAGGATAGAGGTTTATGCGTGAAAGCTTGAGTTGGTGGGGAGAAACTAAGATATTTCTCCATGATTTGTAGCCATTCTCCACTATTTTTTATTAGATTTAAAGAATTGATCAAAGAAAAAGGACTTAATTTCGATCCACTAGGCAGAACAATATATATATATACACACACTCTTGCTACATCGGTCTCCTTACATCATCATATTATTATTGATGACATGTTTTTCCTTTCACAGGTGTATCTTATAGGATTAATAACAGCTTTTTGTTTATAGCTTCATTTTGGTCATGAATCAGCAACACAGTTTGAAAAACCTTACCCTTATCTGTGTAGAGAATGTAACTAGAAAAAATCTCCTATAAACTTCTTTTATATATATATATATTCGAACCTACCCACTAATTAAAACCAAGTTCATGTATTCATTCAATATTTAAAAAGAAGAAGAAAAGGGTGAAGGAATCTTTTTAACAGAATTCGAAAGAGATCGGAAACGATATACTAATTAACATACATGGAAATTAAGGTTATAAGGTCAATAAGAAAGTGAATATAAAAGCAAGTCGTGATATAAAGTGATTAGGGATATAAGCAAATTAATACCTATTGCCAAGAAGGGAATGCAAATGGATGGTCATCTCTTCTTCCTGGGGTGAAAATGCACCTCTCTTGAGATCAGGCCTCAAGTAATTAATCCAACGAAGCCGGCAACTCTTGCCACACCTCTGCAAACCAGCATTCCTTGCTACATCACTCCAACAACCTTGTCCATTGTTTAGTATGTAGTTCATGAGCTTGTCGTCTTCCTCCGGTGACCACAAGCCCTTTTTGAACTTGTTACTTATATCGTTGTTCTTCCCAGAGGCCTCTGGCTTCCTCATTTTGAGAGCCTTTGGATCCCTGTCACTAGAAAGGTGATCTATATATATATTTCTTCCCAACTGGTTTGATGTAGATCAGTTAAGGCTTTATAGAATGGCAGATTATGAGAAAGAGAGAGAGGAGCTTGGCAGAGTGGGCATGCCGATCATGATGGTGATGATGGTTGTGGGTATTGCTTAGAATATAGGAAAGAGAGAGAGAGAGAGAGAGAGAGAGAGAGAGCGAGAGGGGTTGGTTGATGAATGAGTCTGAGGTCTGAGCAGTAAAACGGTTTGGAGAGGGACTGCAGGGGAAAATGAGAGAGGTGTTTGTCTTGTCTTTGACTGCGTGATCTTCTTGTCCTTTTCCTTTACATTTTTCTTCACTCCAAGGTAATCACCACACATTGTACCGTAAGATAGACTGAAGCCAGAACACCCACCCACGGAAGGGAGGCAAAAAAAGGGTTTGTTTCATAACCAAGCCAAGATACTTGCTTCCACTTCACATAATCTTTAGCCATTCTCTCCCTGCCCAGCATCCACACGTGTAATTGAAGACACTGAATAGGATAAGAGAATAATTTTGCAAAAACACTCGGGAAATGTTCAATGGACCACAGAATCAATATGCATCTTTATTGGTGATCACAAGTTGAGGCCTCAGTTCATCAAAAGGCATGCTAGAGTAGAAAAGACTCAACATTTGAAATACAAACTTTTAATTATTTTCATGTGAGAAAGGTTAGGAAAGGAGAGAGATGACATTTTCAATCACCATCTTATAATATATAATATATATGTTAAAATACTCACAGTCGTATAAATCGCTAAGTTGCATAAATATATTAAACCTTCAGACCATTTTTCCATCCATGGAAACCATGTTAAAGTAGTTATCTACCTACCCCGACCTGTGATTTACGACTTTCCTTTCTGTTGGGTAGCTTAATTCTCGAGTTTGTACAGAAAATTAATCAAGCTAGCACATTATTAACATGATGACTAGGTAGTGACTTGTGCTACGTTTGTGGTTTATGTATTTTTTTTAATTAAAGAAAAGCTATCAAAATGATACAAATATTATTATTTTTTTAAAGAAATCTAAGATTATGATTATTGAGTTGTATGAGTTTAACAAACTCAATTAATTTAATAACATAATTGAAAAATAAGATATCAATAACAAATAAAGAAGGGAAAAAACAACAACAATTTAATGCAAAAGATGAACGCTTTTTAATATTATAAAAATATATCTTTATAATATTCATAAAACATCGTAATGATCTTATCTGTACACTATTCATAAAACATCTAAACTCCAGTTTTATTTAACTAGAAAGAAAAATATTCAAGAGACACTTATGTTTTTAAACAAGTAAGAGAAATTCGATAACCTAGTTAAATTTTGATTAATTTCATAATTGGGTGGATGGTACCCGCTACTGGTGTGGCGGGAAAACGAGGTATTTTTACTCAAAAACTCATTTTCAATCTATTTTTTATTTAAAATACCAAGGAAATACCCTATGAATCTTGTTAAACCAATCCATAATCTCTAAAAACATAAAAAATAGTAAAAGACCCAAATTTAACCTGAAACCCAAAAACCTTCCTAAGTCCATATATATTTTTTAGGTGGGAACTATTCTATGAACATTGTTAAACTAATCAATGACCTCTAAAAACATAAAACAATAGTCAAAAACCCAAATTTAACCTGAAACCCAAAAATCTTCCTAAGTCCACATACATTTTTAGGTGTTTTCAAGGTACAAAACACCTAATCGTAACCTCTCTCATCATATGAAACCATTTGACACAAAGAATAACTGTTTTAGTGGTTGTAATCGTCACAAACGACAACTTTATCTCTCAATGTCGGAATCCGGCGATTCCCTCTCTCTTCTTCAACAAAAAAATAAAACTAGAAAATAATGAAAATGAAGATTGATATTAAAATAGAATTTTTAAAAATTACAGGCGTCGGTGACCTAATATCTCAAAAAGATGGGGATGAAAATGAACTTCCACAACAAACTTCAAACATGACCTCTATTTTACTCCTTTTTTTTTCACTTTATTTCTCTATCTTCTAATTCAACCCTCCCTCATTAAAAAATATGCAATTGAGGCTAATTTGAGCTCAAAAAGGCTAAATCATGCAAAATAAAAGTTTGGGGATCAAATTATTTTTTTTAAAAAAAAGAATACTTCTCTAATCCATAGCATTTTGTGAAAGAGTGAACAATAAACAAAAAGGCTGATATCTTGAATTATATTGTATAATTACTCTTCTGTTGATCTAAGGAAAATATCAGAATCTGCACAGGATTCTACTGAATATATAGACTAATTAAATGCATTGTGGTTCAAGAAAATGAGATTATATCTTTGCCTTAACTGTTCAATTCTCCCAAGAAATATCTTCATCAGCAGCTAACAAAATAAATAATGTTAAAAGAGAAGGGCAAAATTCTCTACCAAGGCTCTACTGAGCTATGTAGCTCTTAATTGAGATGTTGCATGGATTCCATATGTGGACATTTCTCGGATTCCTTTACACAAAGTATAATAATGCATTGTAATTCAAGCAAGTGAGGTTTTTTTCCCTTAAACTTTCAGTTTTCCATTGACATATTCAATATACAGTTGCAATAAGAGATGAACGATGTGAAATAAAGATGAAAGAAATGGCGAAACAAACAATTGACCTTTTTTCTGACTTTTTCCATACAAAACAAAATCACTTTGCTTCTGTTTTATTGCCAACCAAACATAAAGAAGCACATCTGTTTTATCTAAGAATTTAAGAATAGCAGACTTGACATTTAAACCTATGATGAGAATGCAGAGCTATGTTAATATTGACGGCAGCCGGCAGCAAATGGGGTAGGTTTTTCTCTAATTACGTTCTGGAGTTGGAAAATCATCTTCTAGAAGGCGAGGAAGTGATACATGCTTGAATTATTTCTCTTCTACCAAACATACCCCATAGCCCCGAATTGATATTATTGAAGAATGCAGCTGTATTCCTATCGATTACTGCATGCAAATCATTTCTCTTATGCCAAACAAATACCTGTGGTGGTTCAAGTTATAATGGGAAAAGTCCGACGCCTTTCGACGCTGGAGTGGCAAGATACAAATGCCAGATCATACTTGTTATGCATAAATGGTGGACACCGCATGAGATGATTGTCCAAACTCAGACATGTTTACACCAAATCTCTCTAACCAACAAATTGAATACGTACATGTAGACCCCTATAGGCTCAAAACGAGTAAGGATATTTTGGAGTAGAGAAACATGAATAATGTGATGACAGGTGCCATACATACATGATCCAGTACTTTGTCCATGCTAAATTCTGTGCATGATTGTTCTTTTTCATTGTTTCACCACTTCCTTTCCAGATTCCAAAAGGTTAAAGGAAGGTCATAAAGTTTTTCAAGTAAGTACTGAAAAGCTAAAAACAATTGTCTGTTTATGGATCACATAAGTGTATTTTTTAAAATTTAAAATTTTAGCCTTATACCATATCTAAAAGGATAAAAGACAGGGTGATAATCCAATATATCTAGATTTGGTAGAATGTCAGGTTCAGATGACATGAGTCTGGCGTGCTTCCAAACCTAATTTTCTTGAGTTTAGCTGAGCACTAAGCTACAATACATATGAATCTGGCGAGTTACCAAAATCAATATCTTTGGGTTTAGCTATATGCTGAGACTAAACAGATATGAATCTGATGAGCAGTTAGACCCAACATCCTTGAGTCCAGCTATGAGCTGAGTCCAAACAGACGTGGGTCTGGTGAGCAACAAACCCAAACATCCTTAGGTTTATTTACGTGCCGAGCTCAAGTTGATGAAAGTATGGAAAGCTTCCAGACCCTACATCCTTGGATTCAGTTACGCGTTAAGCTCAAGTACATATAGATCTGGTGATTTGCCAAACCAACACCTTTGGGTTCAACTACGCGTTGAGCTCAAGTGGACATGGGTCTGGCAAGCTGCCAGGCTCAACACCCTTGGGTTCAACTACATACTAAGCCCAAGTGGATATAGATCAGACAAGCTGTTAGACCCATCGTCCATGAGCTTGGCATCGTGCTAGGTCCAAATAGGTATAGGCCTAACAATCATTATAAACCCCATGTTGGGCCATAAGGCTTCATTTGCTTATTCTTATGACTTTTAACATAAAATGTTAATGCCAAGAAAACTCATATCTCTATATCCGTAGGTGTATAAAAGTCTTTTAAGGGCTTACCATATTTCCATCAACATTAATATTATATAAGAGTTATTTGTCCTTTATTATTGTTGTGTAAGGGATATTTATCCCTCATTAATACTACCAGGAGGAAATGACATTCCAAACCCCTCCATTTAAACAACATGATAAGGTTTATGAGTTATAAATACCCCTTGAACCAACCAAGTAAAGGGTTTATAATTTCTATTCTCTAAGCATTCATAATTTAATTCTTAGAGCATTTCTCATGTAAAAAAAAAAAAGAACTCTTGTTCTTAGAACTTAAAGTTTATTCTCTCATTTGTTGTAATCTTTTACTAAATTAAAGTCACCAAATTTATCATGTGAGGGTCCCTAAACCCCATTAAAAAGGATTGTTTTGCAGGTGTTAGGCATTCTACCACTAACCATCAACTTCATGAACTCTAGAGAAGGAAATATTAACGTGAACGTGTGATTACTCATTGTCCATACACTCAAAAACCTCATTCCTTAGACTACAAGCAACAAAGAAAGTAGGGGTAAGGTAGCCCTAAAATGGGATGGTCTCTTGAAAGTTATAAGGGTGGTAAAGACAAATACTTACCATTTACAAGATATAAAAGTGAAGAATCTCCCTCACGCTTGATAGTCAATAATAGAATGTAAGTTTTTTATATATGAATGATTTATTTAAAATGACTATGTTTTTATTTTCTTCAGGTGATTCCTAAGGGCCTCTTAACAACTAACCTTGAAAGGAATTGATAAAAATTATTCCTAGTGCGATTGTATATTTTTCCAAGGAAGGGACTAACTCAGTCTCCTTAGTGCAACTACACAATTCTTCAAGGGATTGGTATGGTCTCCCTAGTGTGATAGCATAACTCATCTTATAAGGGACCGATCAAGTATCTTTCTAATGCGATTGTACATATCCCCAAGGAAAGGGTTGATTCAATCTTCCTAGTGTGATAACATAATTCTCTAGGGGATTGACATGGTCGTTTGAGTATGATATCACTAACCTGGAAGGGATTGATCAAGAATCTCCCACGTACGATTGCATATTTCTTAAAGGAATAGATTGACTTGATCTCCCTAGTGCTATGGCACAACTCTTCAAATGATGGGTTTTAGGCCTTCCTAATACAATAACACTAACCTTCAGGTGATACCTAGGGGGCTCTCACCAATTCACTAAGGATATGTTCACAAACAGTTAGATTAATGAAGCAAGAACTCCTAAAAAAAGGTATACCTGCAATCTAGATTTCCTCTAGGTTCCAGGTAGGGGGCGAGTTCTAAATAAGGTTAGGCAAAGTTCAAATCTTTCCAAAATTTGAAGGTAATATTTTGAAATTTTTCTAAGTATAGGCATTGGACCTATACAAACTGCTTAAAGGATTTTCTTCTAAATATTTTTTTTCTAAGTATGGGAGTTGAGCCTATACAAATTGTTTAAAGGATTTCCTCCTAGATATTTTACTATGGGCATTATGCCCATCCAAATTAAACAAGTTTACCAAATGTTTCTCAATGAAAACATGGAAATGAAAAGGCTTTTTTCATAAAATTCTAGTATATTATAAAAGGGCAAACCCCACATGATTGTGGTTATTTACAAGGCTAAAGGGAGTTAGGGGCTAAGGCTTAAATATTTAGGTCATGCTTCTCAATAAGGTATTAGTCACATTAGGCAGTTACAACCATAGCAAGGAAGACACCTGTAAAGTCAGGCACAATGACTAAATGAAATGTAGCACTGAAGTCTACTTGTATTCCTTTTGACTAATTGAAGAAATACAAGTTGAATATGATAAGAAATATCTTGTCTCCAGCTTTCTCATTCAGTGTTGTAGACCTTTCAAAAAAATTTCTGGAACTTATCAATAAAGTTCCTCAAAGCTTCCAACCATATATAATAGCTCTGGTTTCTTCCTTAACAGTAATGATCCCAACTCTTAGAGCATATTGGAAAGCCTTCATTCAAGTATCCCTTGCTTCAAGGTGTCCATTTCATTACAGGCTAAACAAAGCTCATTTTCAATGGAGCTCGACTGAAGGACATCACCTTTCATATTGTCCTTTAGTGCTGCATAGGCTGCCTTAAGGTTCCTTAGTTCATCCTTCACTACAACCTTTTAATCCCTTAGCCTTTAAAGGATAGTTTGGTTTTTGCCTTGTTCTGAGCAATGACCTCTTTCACCTGGCTCCTCTCAGTTGTTCAATGCCTTTTAGAAACATCACGTATCATAAAAGTCCACTAAAAATAATTTTTTTCAAAACAATAGTCATAAAACTAAAATAATGAGATTAGATAAAATAGTTCTTACATTGAAGGTCGTTTGCCCAGGAAGGGCTAGTTAACAGTTGTAGCTCTCATCAAACATCATAAGAATGTCTCAAGGAATTGTTAGAACCCTCTTCAGGTGCTTCACCATCTTTAAGCCATTCTTCCTGATGCCATACCTCCTACCAATAACAATTTTTATGACTTGCCTTTCCTTCTCAATCAATATGGGAAAAGCGTAAGGGGCTTGACTAAATACAAGGTTGGCAAAGTCATCCTCACACCAAGGCTACCAATTTCCTTAAAAAAACCTTGGACAAAGGTCCCAACAACTGAGTCTACAATGCTAGAATCCATAGAGGTATATACCTTTTTTCTTTTAAAATAGGTAGCAACACATGCAAGCACTTCAGGAGGGGTCAACTGCAATTGACCCTCAACCAAAGGTGGTTCCCTTTATTTTTACGAGAGTAATGGCTCCCGCCATTATTTCCTCAGGAATAAAAAAAAAACCCATCTATGTTAATGGGGTCGTGTTCCATCTTTACTATAGTCCTAACTCCAATTAAGTCAAAAGATGAAGACCCAATCCTCGATGCAGACAAGCTCTCCTCTGCAGACCTTGTTGAAGTTTCCTTTTCTATTTCATGTGTTAACCCTGCACAAAAACAAAGTTAGGAATAAATACTTAGATGCATAAAAACAAGGGATAAAAAGACTATATATTTTGCAACAAGGTCTAGTAATGATCTTTAGCCATCTTATTAATCTTGTGCTCGATTGAGGTTCAGGTCAATGCAACACATGTTTTTTTTCTCATTCAAGCTTAAACAAGGCCTATTATTCACCTCAAAGGTAGATACTCTCTAATAGTGGGTATAACCCCATATTTGTTGTTAGTTATCTCTAGTGTTGATTGTCTTATTATATCTCACTATCACCTACCCACCTCTCTTTCCACTTCTTGACACGTGCAGACTTGCCATGCAAGTTTCTTTTTATGGATTTAGTGGGTTTATTGGTAAAGGTAAAAAAAAAAAACAGCGCACATCATTTCTGCCATTCGTACAAACAACCAAATGGTAACAAGTCATAAAATGTTTTATAATAGGCTTAATTTTAATAAACCTAATGAACTTGTCAAAAACAGATAAGATTATTCATCCATTAGAATGCAGCTGGTCTAGACCTAATCTATAATACTGAAAAATTTCCCTTGCAAACCTTTAAAAAGGGAAGATATACCTTTAATTCGTGTATGTGTGTGTGTGTGTGTGTGTGTGTGTGTGTGTGTGTGTATATTACGGCAGTAATTTCACAGTGCCCTTAGTAAAAGGCCAATGTTACTTGGCTAATCCTTTCATCCCTGAAAAGTAATTGAGCTATATAATCTCTTGGCTACCGATCATTTACAAAGTCCACCTCATTTATGCTCAAAGTGCTAGAAGCATCGTCCTTAGAGATTTAAAGCAACATTTTTCTCCTTCGGGCTTCCTTAGAGGCAATAAGGGAAGAACTTCTCCGATGTTAGGAACTACCTTACTCCCTACCAGAGTTGGATGCTGGAGTTCCACTCTTTCTAGTTTTAGGGCCTAGTATAATAAACCCTTGTCTCTTACTACTTCCTCTAGTTTCTAGTTGGAACCTAAACTTACTATCGAAGGAAGTAACATCCCTACTCTTAGGGTCAGATTTAACTATTTTAGAGTCAATTTTTTTATATATAAGAAAGAAGATGAAAGAAATGTTTTAGGGTAAGGAATACCTAAAATGGCAATATTTTCTTAAACAAATAGAGCAAATCTTGCTCAAAAGCTTCTTCAATTATTTTTATAGAGAAGTTACTAAGAGTGAAAGTAAAAGAAAAATGAAAGCAATAGCGGTTAGTGTTATAATGAAAATAAATTTTCATCCTCATCATTGGATGAATAACCTTTCATGTCACCATAGATCTCTAAAAATCCACCTGATTATTGCATTAAATACACGCCGCCATTTTGTTTCTAAATAGACATTTCTTTTAATGAGGATAAGTCATTTAGCCTTCTCTTTCAAATAAGGACAAGACACTTAGCTATAAGAATCCCAACAATTCTGCTTAGGATAGTCTATCTCATGAAAAAGGTAAAAAGTCTCATGTGAAAGTTGTCAACCTTTTAAACCTTTGCGCATTCAATATACAAAAATTTGGGGGTTGCTAATGGATCAACTTATTTTTTAAAAAATCAACTTTTAACCTAGACTAAATCTAAAAGAGTAAAAGGCAAGGTGATAACCCAACATACATAGGCTTGGAAAACTGCAAGGCCTAAGTGACATGGTTTTGGCTTGCTTCCGGGTCCAACATCCTTGGGATCAACTAAGCATTACGCCCAAGCAGACATTAATCTAACAAGTTGCCAGACCTAACATCATTGGGTTTAGCTACGCGTTAAGCTTAAATACATATGTGTATGGCGAGCTATTAGAACTAATATCCTTGGGTTCAACTATGCACTAAGTCCAAACAAACATGGGTATGTCAAGCTGTCAGACCCAATATCCTTGGATTCAGCTACGCGCTAAGACTAAGTATTTATAGGTCTAGCGAGCTGTCAGACTCAATCTTCTTGGGTTTAACTTCACATCAAGCCCAAGTGAGCGTAGGTATGACAAGCTGTCAGACTCAACCTTCTTAGGTTCAGCCACGTATTAAACCTAAATAGACATAGGTGTGATAAGTTGCCAGACCCAACCTTCTTGGGTTCAGCTACACGCTGAGCCCAAATGGATATGAGTGTGGCAAACTGTCAATCCCAATATCCTTGTGTTCACCCACGTGCACTGTCACACCCAATAATTTTGGGTTCAGCTACATACATCACCTGTGGACTTGACATCATGTTATGTCTAAGTAGGTATGAGTCTAACAATCATTATAAGCCCCATGTTAGGTCATGAGGCTTTATTTGTTTATTCTTATAACTTGTAATGTAAAATGTTAATGTTAAGAATACTCATATCTCTATACCCTTGGGGGTATAAAAGTCTTTTAAGGGCCTACCATATTTCCATCAACATCAATATTATGCATGGGATATATGTCCCTCATTAATTCTGTGTAAGATATATTTATCCGTTATTGATATTGTATAAGAGATACTTATCCCTCATTAATGCTATAAGAAGAAAATGACATTTCAAACCCCTCCATTCAAGCAACATGACAAGGTTCAATGGCTATAAATATCACTTGAACTAACTAGTTAAAGGGTTCACAATTTCTATTACCTAAGTATTCATATTTTAATTCTCAGAGCATTTATTATACAAAAACAAACAAACACTCTTGTTCTTAGAATTTAAAGCTCATTCTCTTATTATTGCAATCTTTTACTAAAAGTCACTGAATTTATCATCTGAGGGTCCCTAAACCCCACTAAGAGGAATTGTTTTGCAGATGTTAGGTCTTCTTCCATCAACTTCATGAACTCTAGAGAATGGGATATTGATGTGAATATGTGATTATCTATTGTCTAAACACTGAAAAGCTTTATTTTTGAATATATTGAATTTTAAAACATATGAGAGGGCAAAAAATCAATTAAGAGGAGAAGATGGTAAGGATTCTACGATCACATTAAGTGCTTATTGAACTAACATGTATGGAAATTTATAATTTGTGGGGTTTAGCGTTGAAGAATCATAATATGTAGCCAGCTCACCATTTGATCCATGAAGTCATATGACACATCATATTGCTTTGACTTAAATAATTTCATGATTACAGTATTTCTGATGAGAGATTAATTAAGCCTTATACTGAGCGAACGGTATCCAAATTGAAGAAAAAAAAGTAGTGGAAAAAAAATCAACCATTAGAAATATTATTTTTTTAACGTTTATTTTTGCAGCAGTATCCCTGTGCTATCTAGAGTAAAAGACACGTACATTAATGATGAAAGGAGAAAAGGTCTAGGGAAATATTGGACGGTACTCATAGTATTCCAACTTTTTCCATGCTTTCTCTTCACTGTTCTCGAAAGCTTTGTCTCTACCCTGTTATGGTTACTAGTAAAGAGATTCGCCTTTAAGGTGATGAGACTGGGCCAGTGAGGAAGGCCTTCTAAGTCACAAAAGCAAATTAAGATGGAGGATCAAACGAGAAAGATTCTCAGCAGGACAAGGATACTTGATCATTTGAGCTAAAACAACTAAAAAAAACCCCATGGAAAGGCAAAGATATTGGTAGGGTATGCCAAATGAATGGAGAGTATGCATTTTTTCCAATAGCCCACTTTCATTTTGAATAACAAGGACAGGATATGACCACAATAATGATGTTTCACAGCATAAAAGAATAGTTGGTAGAGAGAATTTTCAAAGGAAATAGGCTCTCCAACTTCTTCATAGCTTACAGATAGCAGTTTCAGCTCATTGCCAATTTGCCACCAGCTTAACAAGAATAGTGGGAGCAACCTGAACTAATTTAAAAAATAGAAAAAAAACTACAATCAGTGTATATATATATATATATAGCAAAACTTAGGCAAATGTTAATCATGAAAGATAACTCTAGAAAGGCTCACATGAAATCACCTCCAACAAATAAGTGCCTTCTGTAATTTTTCCATCAAGTAGTAATTGGAAGTGCTCAATTTTTTAATACAGAATATTAGGTCATTGTCAAATATTAATCACAGTGTTGGTAGAAAACACTTTATTTTTGCATTAAAAAGAAGAGTTGATGACTTCGCAATTTAGAAAGGTATACCAACCAATTACTGTAACTACTAAATTACAAACAAACAAAAAAAATCTCATGTTTTAGTTGCTCTGAGCTAAATCTCAATATTGTGCTACCCTTTCTTTCCATCCTGAGAGGCACCAGAATAAAATAGAGGTCTGCCTCAAATTTTGTTTTTAGAAGGAAAAGCTAGAGGTGGTTTTGGCATTAGTTGAAGTTCCTGGTGGAAATCAAGCTGAAAAATGAAAAACTTGCAAGGGTTTAAAAGCATATAACAAGGTTGCGTCGACAGGAAAGCCAAGCAAGCAGGAGCATTTTTCTGCACCTGAAAGCTAGCTCAATAAATCATTTGGGGCCTGGTGGTGCCCTTATCTTATGAATCTGGGACAATAGTTTGAGCAAACAGTGAGAGTATGATTATATACATACAAGTGCTATGATTGGTTAAGGCTGCTGGCCGATTTGAATCTTTGATTCTGATTCAAAAGGAACATCCTAAATTACTGATGCTGCCTTCTATGTATCTTGTCTAAACTCCATGGATGTAATATAATTTGGGGCAATATCCAACATGAATCCACAAGGATTGACATAATCGGGCAAATGACCTTTCTTGTATGTTTGATTGGCAAGAAATCTTGACACGTGTTTTGGAGGAACTCACTCAAGTTAATCGCGCAAGGACGTTGCACCATGAAATTTCTTGCAAACCTATAGTCATCACCTAATTCTTGACTTCCATTGCTCTCAGCGTCAGTCAACAGACAGCAACATTTCCTGCAAATTAACTGGGGAAAAAAAAACGTTAGACCATGCATGAACTGAAGGTTGACTTACAGGGCTGACCCAATGTATAAGCCTAACTTAAGGGCAACTTGAAGATTGCACAATGGACACCAAAAGTGGGCATTCCACAAGCTTCCTCTCACAGATAGATAATGCGTCATAATCTCACCATATACAAAGGGAAAAGGATAATATAGCAAGCTAAAAAGGTCAGAATACTCTTTTAAAAGAAAAGGAGAAAGGAAAAAAGATTTAATGCGTCTTCTTTCACCTCAGAAGTATGACGAGACGCCAAAATATTCAAAAACTTATGAGTCACTTTCTTTGCAGCATTTTCTAAAGTAACCTTCTCCAATCCACTACATGAAGGGTGCCTTATAGCCTACGCATCACGAAGCATTTGACACAAATTATACTCAGTGGCAGAAGCTGTAGTGATGCACAATTTTATGGATTTCCTTCTTTTGATGTGAGCGTTTGTGTTAAAATCAAAGCAATCCTTTTATATCAATCATGGATTGACAAAGACTAGACAGCCCTTGCTTTTACAAGAGTACGTAACATGATGAGAAGGCAGCAAAAGGTGAAAATAATGCACTGAGATCAGATTACTGCAAAAGCAAGGACCGAATTCTAGTTCGTTAACATTTGCTGGCTTATGATCCACATGTAGCCATGCAGGGATAGTGGATCAAAGCTCACGATCAAATTGATCAGATCAACATGCTTAGAGTTAGAGATATGATTGTGGGCTCTAGAGGAAGCAGTGGCTTTTATCAAACATGTTGGGGTCAATGGGGTGCTCTGCTTAATGCTCGTAAGACCCATGGTAGAGAGAGA
>Ga0325414_1001341_pt1 | contig 23487 bp, 13 predicted proteins | sample PopdelMetagenome_8_FD_206183 | JGI IMG/M metagenome (GOLD analysis project Ga0325414, IMG submission 206183) | Populus deltoides microbial communities from Bellville, Georgia, United States - Leaf-PdKOR-R3 | ecosystem: Host-associated > Plants > Phyllosphere > Phylloplane/Leaf | place: USA... | reverse complement strand
AAAATTATTATTACTATTTTCATTAACAATGATATTAATTTTTTAAAATTAGATTTATCACTAATATATATAGTTTATATTCATGTTGTTTTTTTCATGTTTATACTTTGTAGGAATTTGAGCAAAACAAGGGATGTTTTAGATTCTATTAGCCTTGATAACATTGACCTAACTTTATATTTAAAATATTTGTGTTAAAACATTTTACTTTCATAATATTTTGATATTTTATTTAAGTTGAATTACTTTAAATTAAAAATCTATTTAATCTTGACTATTTAGAAATATTTTAAATTTTGAAATTATATTTGTTTGGTATTGTGTTTGTATTGTATAATTTATAATTAATTTATCTTGAATTTGAATTATGTTTGTTATATATATATATATATATATATATAAATAGTAGAACTCCGAAACGGCACGCTGAAACACTCCAAAACTAAAATATTTTATTCTAATTAAAAAAATAAAATACCTATTAGAACAAAATCGATAATCTTAATTTCAGTGCCCCTAGTTGACTGGGGGAATCAAGAGTATACAAATGTAATGATTGTAGGAACAAGTACTAGTTATAGATTTTAACTATGGACTAGATTGGGAGCCAGCATTATGCGTGGGCCATACCAATTTTTTTTAACTTGAAAAATAAATTTAGAAAAGGGTTGTGTTTTAAAATAAAGTAAAAACATTCGATAATTGGATTAAACTTTGAATAATATGATAAAAAATAACAACAAATAATTTTTAGATAGGAGCCTTCATACAAGTCCATGTGAACGTTACATGAAACCTATTTTTTAGAATTAATTAAGATTTTATATATATCTAAATATAAAATTGTCCCCTACCAAACTTTGATAATAATAAAAAATAAATCAAATGAAAATGTTATAAAAAAAAACCTTGACTCAAAGAAAAGACAAATTTAATTCATTAGCATTGTGGTATTTTATTGTGTATTTAAAATGAAAAGGCCAAAAATACTTAAGTTTGTTTGGGAGTGTGGTTGCGGTTGTTTTTTAAAGTATTTTTTTTGTGCTGAAATGCATCAAAATAATATTTTTTTTATTCTTTAAAAATTATTTTTAAGATCAGCGCAGATCCAAAACACACCAAAAAAATTAATTTTTAGCAAACAAAATTAAATTTTTCCTAAAAAGACCCCTTTACCCTGCTTTCAAGGCCATTTATATTTTGTTATCAATAATAAATTTGTAATTTTATTGATCTAATCCACCTTAATCTTGAGTTTGACAATAAAAACTCTACAATAATATCACTTCTCTTTTTAGTTCCTTTAATAAACCTGATCATTTACTTATATGATGTTGATTCAAGGTAAGATTTTGGTGTCGTTTTATAAAGGGATATTGACAAACACTCCGATCCATCTTGTGTTAGTGGCAATGAATTTGTGCACAAGTTGTTCTGCGTTTTTTTTTTTTCGAAGACAAATATAAAAATATATTTGATTGATGAAGATAAAAAATAAAAATAAAAAACTAACCAGAAAATACATGGAGATATATTTTCTCTGTCTCGTCTATAGTAACCAAACGTTAATTTTTCAGACCGTGCTTGACTTTAAGTTAAATGATGAACCCTTTATACCTAATCCTTTAAATATTAATGTTTCTGTCTTCTAGATTGAACACTAAGGTTCTGGGCTTCTGCCCGAATCCCCTACATAACTACTCATGGGACAAGACTTCGATTCGATTTCCAACTGGTTCGGAAATTATCTTAACAGCACTAAGCCCACGTCATAGCTTATGATTACCTCAAATGTTTGGTTGTAGAATGAAGCTGAGACCCGACCCAAATACACTTCTTGAATAACTATAAAAGCATAGTTATAAAACCACCCAGGAGCTGATACCATTTGAATTTGACTCGGTTGATTCAAAAGACCACCCTGTAATTCAAATAAAATCTTGTTCGATTTTTTTTAAATAGTTTTGTTTAAAAAGACAAATAAAATAAACCAATTTACTTTAACTCATTAGTTCATTATGACTCAAGTTTTAAACCAAATCATGGCACAACCAAACTTCGCTTAGCCCCTAAGGCACTATAAATGACATGTCGCATCATACCATCATCCCATTACAAGAAACTTTGTCCAAGCAAATAGCAAGCTTGTCTGGTCAAGTAGTACAAACAAATCTATTAACTAGCATGTTACTATATTATAAGCTAAGTAGTTATGTCTTGAGCTTCTTTGGAAGGATAATATATAATCCATCATCCCCTTAATTATAACATCAACTAATATAACATATCTATTCATTTATCAGAATACACCGTGAGGCTAAATCGGAAGAGCCAACATTACTCACCCTCTCTGCCGTGGGTGATTCGGATAAAGTTCTCCGGGAATGCTTTTAGGTTTGAACAAGCAGAGAACCATTCCGGGAACATTCATTGCCACCACGTGGGAAAACGTCCTGTTAATTGCGAGGGGGCGTCACTTAGTTTAAGTGGTTTTATCGAGCATGGCTACCCTCGGTGATGGGTGCATTGGTCCCTTGGATGTTAGCGCTGTTAAGAAGCTTCATTCCCTCTTCACTCATCTGCTGAACTTCTGAAGGTGACAGAATCCTTATGCAACGGACACAGCCGACAAATTCCCTACACAAGCACATCAAACTTAGACCTAGAATAGGACAGCTTGGAGATGAAAATATATAGAACGATTAGCATCTACACACGGGTAAAAAATAACCAGAAGCATGCCAGCAAAAATAGAACTTACTCCCAAGGATCATCACCAATGAGGAGAACGTCATTCTCGTAGTCCACGTATACTAATTTCCACCCAGAACGTTTAGGATTGTTTAGAAGCCCGTCAAGTCCAAACATGCATTCAATAGCGGAGCATAGTTCTTCATAATTTTTAAAACTGGAGACATCAATTGACCTGCCAACAGACCCTGTCTTCTGAACCTGTAATAAACCCAAACACTGTTAGCACCTAAAATTGAAGCATTCAATAGCGGAGCATAGTTAATAATTTTTAAAACTCGAGACATCAATTGAAGCATTCAAAAGCCCTCGACCATGCTCACAAACACGCAGAGGGCTTAAAACCTAGACAAAGGTTAACATTTAAGGGACAACTTCACTAGACTAAAGTCTTCCGTATTCAAAAAGTTAAGTGAATAATGCAATGTATGGTCCAAGCAGGCAGTTAACAAATATCTTTTAATTACAAGACAATCATTCATACCTTGGTATATGTGCGCACACGTGGGGCAACTTGCTGCCATGAGCTATTCTGGAGCATATTGCTATTATCAAAATCAACATTGCTCGAAGATGTACCACCTGAGTTGTCAGGAAAGTCTTGCCGTGAGAAAGCTTGGGAATCTGCTAGGCTTGCTGAGGTAATCTGAGACTGAACATCCTGGCTTGAGCTGAGGTTGCCGACTAGACAATCCGAAGCATTCTGCAAATCAGCATCCTTTAATGTGCAGAACTCATCTAGTATAGCACTTGAGACAGAAGGATCGACCACAGAACCACCCCCATTGCTGGCGTCAAAGTTGAAAGAACCATATATCCCGCTTTGATCATTGCTCTCATCAGATAAATCCTTCACTGCACCTGAGTTTAAGGTACAAGGCTCTTGCTGAGTCAAAGAAATCAATTGGTTTGCTTGGGATAGAAATCTTGAATTGCTCATCTGATGATCCCACACATCTTGATTCATAAAAGGTAAGGAGGGATTAATTGCTTCCGGAAACACAACTGATGTGTCCTGTGATCCAAACATAGACTGTGGCCCCGATCTATACATCCCAGCAAGAGACATGGGATGTGATATCCATTCATCTGCATCTAGAAACGGTAGCGAGCAGTTAGGTGCAGTAGCATCAGCAAGAGGTGAATGGATCTGTTGGGAATTAAGTAGCGATGATTCTGGAAATGCCTGTGCAGGCCAGAGGCTGGTTTGTAATTGTGAGTGGCCCTGATTCTGGTTTTGGAACGCTAGATGATTTGTGGCATTCTGCTGGGTCATAGGACACGATGATGGTTTCTGCACAATGCATTCTCCTGTTGAGGTTAGCTGGCTTAACTGATCTGGCAAATGCTCAGTTTCTGCCTTTAATTTTCTTTCACCAACTCCAACTGGTGCTTGATTTTCAACTTCGCTTGAAGAAAATGACTTCCCAGCTACATTTATTTTCGATGAAGATGAGATTATGGCATCAGATTGGTCTAGACAGATCTGTGAAAAATTCTGGTTTTCTACAGACGTAACTCCTGACTGGTTTAGCTGAGGCATCTGATTAATTGTTGCCTGCATGTTCTTAACATCTAATGAAGCCACCTTCGTGGCAGAAACTTCTGGTAGTGCAGCTCCACAGATTCCAGGATAGTTAATAGGATGAGGTTTCATTAGCATGTTAATCAGTTGTTCAGAACATATGTTTGACATTGAAGCATATGGGAGATTTGCATTTCCACTGCCAGGAAGCCATGAAAGGGGCTTTTTTACCAAACTCCCCCACTCAGAATCTCCTGGCAGGACAAACAACATAGAATGAATTTCCAATGAATTTTCCCAGAAAAAAAATAGTCAAAAACCGAGCACCAAGATAAACCTTACCTAAAAATCCAGACTGCAAGGGTCGTTTGAGACCTGAAGTCAGAGAAGGAAAAATAAAGAGACTTTCGGGAGTCTCAATTTCCCATGAACTAACCCTGTTCTGCTTATCAGAACACCCTGGCTCATCCCACTCCACCTGTTTGTAAAACGAAAAAATGAAGTCAATTAATAATTAGCAAATCAAAGAGACAACACCAATGACAACATAAGAACAAACATCACTGTGAAAGAAAAGGATTTGGTCAGATCCACCAGTAGCCTAATCTACCTGAAGATTCCGCCACTTAGAACCAGGCCACCTCAGTGGATCCAAGTCACTGATACCAACTATTGTGCCCATATATCTGCGAAAAAGATTACAAGCAATTAATCAAGCACTGTATATTCAGACTTGCAAAAATTCAGAACCTCAAAGCATGCAATAAGAATATAAATGCATTCAAAGCACACTTTTATCCTTATCACAGTGCGCTTAAGATGAAGAATTAATCAGTTGATTATTATACAGTGCTAATTCATGATTCCTATCTATTGCAGAGGTTTTACCCATAGCCACTGCCTGATTAAAGTGTAAAAGGATTCAAAGAACTCAATATTACCTGCGTTTTCCTGACTCTTCTGTCTCAAACATCATTCCAAACCTCATACCGACTGAGACTTGAGTTCCAAATACAGCTTTCCGGAATTTAATCAAAGGAATGACAAAGTCTGAAGGGCATGCCCTATGAATTGTACAAAGCAGCAATCACTAATAAGAGTCGGATACCAAATAAAAAGGGCAAAGGACAACTAGGATTTGATTGTAAATTTAACAAACCTTGGATTGTAAAAAATGGTGAATGGGCTTCGATTGGCAGTAGCATGAGCTGCAGCAGCAAGGACACCAATGTGCATGCTATCAGCAGATAGAACTGATGATGGTAATGTTGTTTGTTGACGGTTTGCACGCCTCACACCCACCATTAACTGTGACTTTTCATCCCTGGTGATTACAGAGAATGGGTAGCTTTAAGATTACTATAGTGAGTTAAAAAATCCATGAAGGTTTACCCATTGTTAACACATGTTCTTGACAATTAAATATTGTCAAACTGCACAACAAAGCATCTCACAATTTTGCAGAAAAACTGAATATACCTTTTCAATTGAGAATTTCTTAGATAGAGGTTTATGTATCATTAATTTTTGGTAATGTTAAGCTAACTTGAGAAGGCAGGTTTATGTAGCATCCAGGGAAAAAAAAATGCAAAGTATATAGCTTACCTGATGAACAAAACAGAATCACCTGCTTTAAGCCTTTTTGAACCCACAAATAAACTCCACCCAGTTGTAAGAAGGTGTCGTTTTGGCTGCCCTGCATAAGAGGAAAGAAGCTGGATGAAATCCACACTCGAGATGGTTCCTCGCCATATAAATTACACTGAGATAGTTCCTCACCGCGGTATATATGGCGAAAAGTCCAGGTATTATCATGCAAGTCCCTTACAACAAGCTCCTGAGTAGGCGGTTGCATTGTGTAATCCTGGGACAGACAAGCAAATTTAATACAAAAGCTCGTTGTTTCGTCAGGGCTTGCAATGCAAGGATTTTCAAGTTAGCAAGATTAGCTCACCAGTGGAGGGAAGAGCTTTTCTGCTGCCCTGCGTGGCACTGAGAAGCCACCGTGTGTACTTGTATCGCTAGCAGTCAAAGTTTTGCAGAAAAATTCACTTGGATGCTTGCTGGGCCTTAGCCCAAAATCTGGTATAGGGAAGACATCTTTTTCCTAAATGAAGCGTAGATTCATTTTTTAAGTCTGGATGAAGGGATAAGCAAATGGGATGAAGTTAAGATAATCTGACATTATTTAAGCTTACAGTGTTCACTGGTTGAAGACTCATTTGAGCATAGATTTCATCTGTATCTTTGTCTGCCTATGAAATAAAGGTAAATCAGAGGTAAAAAAAAAAAAAAACTGCCCTTCTAACAAGAGATGTATACAACAGTCGTGCACTCTATGAAGAAACGCAAAGTGGAATCGGAAAAAAATGGCATACATGTAGGGTGACATTGTGAACTTGGCACAATAACTGAGAAGGCAGATTTGGATAGTTGGGGATCTGTGAAGTAGCTGATCTTCTCGTGGAAACTGCCACCTACACATGCAAATCAACTGGTCGTCAGTTCAATAAATCAAGCCGGAACAATCAGCAGCATATTAAAAGAGAAGCTGTCAAAATTTTATCTTGGCAGGCTTCCAAAATCTCAGAATCATGTGTGCCTAATTTGGAAATGAACCTTCAAAAGCACAGATATATGTAAGTACATTTTTAAACTGCAGTTTCTGTTAAAACCAACGCGAACTAAATTCAATTACAGTACACCATGCGATGCATCTACTCTTTCCAGAATGAATTCCTAATTCTTACTATCGGATTTAATGTTTTAGAATTGTAAGTTCACTACACTACTGATGAAAAACCATCCCACTTAACAAGAAAATGCAAGTGATGAGAGATCAAGCTCCAAAATGCAATTTGGTACGGTAGAGATCGCCTAAGAATGTGCTCTGAGTGGATATAAAAATCAGAAGGGGAGAAAGGGTCAAGATTAAACGATAAAAATTCAAACCTGCTCACTGTGTCCTTGAGGAAAATAATACACCAGACTTCCAACCTGAGGCAAGGAAACTAGTGGGCCTGCACAAGCGTACCACAGCTCCGAGTTGATTGCCTTCCGTATTCCTGAGATAATGCACAGCAAGCTCAAAAACATAAGACACATACTCTTGGACAAAAGAGTACCGTTTGGACTTGTAATTTTTAAGAAAGTTAAGCCTTCATGTAAGAGATTCAACCTTTTACCGGATCATTTCAGCCCATAGGCGAAAACGATTAGATAAGGTCAAACTTTTATAAGAAATGAAGATTTTAGTGACATGAAACAAACCAGACTGATCTTGAAATTCTTTCAACAACTTCATTTCCTCGAGAAGATTTGTTTGAGCTCCATTAACAAGCCCTCCTGTCTTGATTTTCTCTTCCACAGACCCCATATTATGCTTCTACTTGTTTTGGTATATCCTCTCTACCACACAACCAGAGCAACTCAATAGAAAAATGTCATCTTTACTTCTTCAACACCAAACCCCTCGATTACAAAAACCCCCCGTCAAACAGAATAGAAACTAGAGCATTAAAATCACAACCCTATATTCCTCCAAAAGAAGATAATTTTTTAGGACAGACCCATGTCAAGGAATCTTAAGCTCACCCAAAAGACCAATCCAATTGGTCACAACAGAGAAACCACCCCCTCCCCTTTGAGGAGTCCTTGATGATCCAAAATCAAGGAACAAAACCTGCAAAAAGGTATTCACTAGACTAGACACAGATCCTTTTATGGTGTGGGGCAGGAAAGAGAGCTTTTTTATTGACACAACAAAAACCAAAAGTTTTTTTCATCAAAGCACGCGGACCGAAGCATGAGTGTGGTGTTCTTGTAGCTACTATTCGTCCGACTTTTCAATCAATGAAACCACTGATCTCCCTCTATCATCATCATCAATAAATCCAAAAAACAAAAAGAAATCTTCCCTCTATCTATCTCATCGATTTATGTCTCTGTAAATGTGAAGGCAGTGACACGCTGGTTCTTGCTTGAAAGTTGAAACTAGAAAGGGTAGGCATTCTACTAACCTGCACTCACACTTTCCGGAAATGGCTATTTCTTTGCAGCTTTAAACTGTTTTAAGGCAGTCCAAAATCCCAATTAAAACAAAAGTAAACGATGCAATAAATAAGATAAAATTAATAAAGCAAAGTAAAACAAGGAGAACACGAAATCAGGCACAGAGGATAGTGATTTCAACAAGTAATAATAGAAATAGTGCGTGTGTGTTTTTAAAAAGGGAGGGAGAGAAAAAGAAAGAATGCGAGGGTGGCGCATTTTAGCACGTGGATTACGAGGATTTATGAGGGGGTGCTCTTTTTTAGGGAAACCTTGAACTTAATCTCTCAACTATTTATCGATTCTTAATATAGTCCTCGAACTAAACCTTCTCTCAATTGAATCCTCCACTAATTGATCGTCGCATGTTCTTAACGTGGAGCCTTAACTGTTTTTTCGAAAGGGATTAGTTTTATATGTGTTTAAAATAGAATATATAAACAAATTTTATAATTTTGTAGCTCGATTATATGAAATGATAAGATCATGCCTGGCAATTCATCAGTTTTATTTATTTATTTATTTATGAAACGATCAAGACGAACTTACTTTGTTTGGGAGAAGTTTGTATGTGAGATCGGTATGATTTCCATACAAGTTTCTATCCATATCAAGATTGATGATGTTTATGGAAAGCTTAGTTTTTTAAGTGTCTTGTATTATGTTATTTTCTTTGGATTTCTTATTATATATTCTTGATGTATGTATATGATTACGGCTAAGCATAAAAATTTTTAAAAAATTGAAAATATAATTAAAAAAAAATTAGAAAAAACTAGTTTGTTTGGATTTAAAGCTTTTGAAATCGATTTAATCGAAGTAAACCAGCTTCTTAAGAATGAATATAAAAGGATGTTATATACTTATAATATGTTTTCATAAGAATAAATATAAAAGATATCCTAAAATTTTAAAAGTTTTTTATTCATGATGGTAATACACCTTTTCTTGTCATAAACCCTTAAGATCTGCATAATTCTATTAAAACATGAAGTTAATATTGTTTTTAATGTATAAAAGAGAACATGTTCAATATTTAGATAGGTTTTACTTGCAACAAAAATTTGTAATTGCACATATATATGTTTTTTTTTGGACAACTTCGTATCTTCTTCTACTTCTTTTTTTCTTTCTATTTTTAATGATTTTTTTTAACCATTTTATTTATTTTAGCCATGCCTGTATTCTATAAAAATACAACTGCACTTAGTCATTAAAAAAACTCTATAAAACCCCTAGAAAAGACCCATGAAATAACCACACAAGTTTTTGATGGTTTTTATTTTTAAAAAAATGAACAGAACTTGGTCGGTTTAAACTAATTTCGGTTAGTTCGGTCTAAATATACATATAAAAGCTTTGCTTTGGTTTTTTTAATAAAAAAAACTGAATTGAACTATATATATACTTCTTTTTTCTAACCCAACCGAGCCCTGATTAGCAATTCTATGAGATGGGTGACTTAATTGATAAACTTTTTTAGTTTGTAGACTTAAATAATCAATAATTGGTGGCTAATTTCCAAGGTCTCCCCTTTTTCTTTTTTCTAAGCTTTAGCTTTTGGCTTTTGCGACGTGGATCTTGGTGTGCTTTACATTTCACCTGCTCTCTCACAGCAAATTCTGGTTTGTTTATGTGTTTTTGGTATCTTGATTGTTTGGAAATTAAAAAGAAGGAGAGAGGAAAGGCTTTTATATATCCCCATGCGCTTTTGTGGTCTGATTTATTTGACCGTTCCTCAAGCGTGCGGTTCACGACAAAACAATAGGGGGAGGCACAGGATAACATGAAGCGATTACGTGTCATGCCCCCGTGCTTGTCTGTGCACGGCGCCGTTTCTGGCTTTCACATTTGGTCTCAGCATGGCTGGAGACTTCAAAGTTCATATCCAGCCTCCATTTTGTCTTCTATGTTTGTTCCGGTGTGTATATCCTCCTTTGTATCTTGCATGGCAGTCCTTTCTTGGATGTGATCATGGAATTCCTCAGGACTGTATACATATTTAGCTATCAAATATCAATGCCTCTGTAAATCACGGTTGTTTTCCAGGCTAAATCGAGAGAATTATATTTATTTATAAAGTTTTTAGCATTGTTTTTTATAACCTTAAAATGCAGAGAGGATTCAAGTTCAAATGGTAGATAAAAACAACCCCACAAGTCTTCAATGGCTAAAAGGAAGTAGAAGGAGCTCCTTATATAAACTCCTTGTATGGAAGAACGAAAGGGAACACTCGATTGCATACGTAGCTGGCATTAAAATATATTTTTGGCCAGAAAGAGTGAGATTTGGTTGGTTGAGATTTGAAAGCACCAAAGTGAATCCACGAAGGAGGAAGGAAAAAGAAAGAGAGGGGAGACCTTTCTAAAATAAATGGCTCATGCCATGTTCGTGAATTTCCAGTAGTATGGAAAGGGAATGGGATGTCCATGCCGCTACTGTTGCATGGGCAAGAGGGTCACGCACGGATCTCCATTTATTATGATTATTTTTTTTTGCCATGACCAACCTACCACCACAATTGGTGGCCCTATCCCGAGAGAATAAAGAGCACAGCCTTTCCGAAGGCGGGGGCAGCAGGAGTCACCCTAAGCAAAGAAATAAAAAACTCGAGGACGACTTTGTTGAATTTGTCTTCTAGCTAGACAGTAGACACCATGCCGAGAGGATCTTGCAGCCATCGATCCAAGTTGAGGGAGGGGACAGTTCCTTGGCGTGGCACCGAGGCCAAATCCAAGCAAAGACAAACCTCATCCTCCGAATAACGTTTTATTACATCTTCGTTGATCCCAACAAATGCGGAGTATATAAATGCTAAGTAACTACTTTTTAAAATAGTGGCAACCATGCTAGTTCAATTTACAGCTAATAATTACGCCTATTTCTCTCTGACCTTATCACCGCTGGTCTAAAATCGCCCATCCTAGCAATCTGGCATCTTGAAGAGGGATTGACGTGCTACATGACACATTGTTTGCAGCGCTGAAAAATATATTTTTTCTTAATTATAAAGAAAAATATATTTGTTTAGTTAAATAAAAAAAAATTAATACAAAAAATACAATTTATAACTCTTCTTAATTATTATTTTTTAAGTCACAATCCAAATGCCCAAACACGCACTTAGCTACCGTGTGGAAACCAAAATCTTGTCTCGAAAAAAAAAGAAGAAGAAGATTTTGCGAGTATTCTGAATTTGATTTTATTTGTAAAAAAAAAAAAAAAAGTCCCCAGCATATTGCTGTTTAGGTCCTTCCACAGGGACCATGCTCCCCAGTAGAATTTCAGGGCGCCTCTAGTATAGATTTGACAGTCCAAGTATCGCCACGTGATGCGAGCACGCATTATGTGGATGAGGAATATGATCGGACGGTCTAGACGCGACGCTAAAATCGAGTGGCACGCGGACTAGATAATTTGAGGACTCTCTCCTCTCTCTAGTCTTTCTCTAGCAGCACATTATTCTATGGCTTTGGAACTTAAACTCGCCGTATTCTCAGCTTGATATGTCCAAGCACCGTTGATCTTGTTCCACGTGTCCATCATGGAAATGGTTTCGTATGATTTGAGGAATGTGGGCCCACCATGCTGATCATGTGTTTAATGCTATTTTATTGATTCTTGACTTTCTATTGAGTTTGATTAATCATCAATTGTTTTTAAGAGTGTTATTTGTTTATAAATATATAAAAATAATATTTTTATATTTATTTTTTACATTAACATATTAAAATCATTAAAAAAACACAAAAAATTAATCTAATTTTTTTTTACCGAATGTATTCTTAAAAAATAAGCTCAAGTTACCCGCATTGAAACAAGATGCAAGTCATGTTGACATTTACAGTTTAAAAAAACCATAAATTATAGTTTTTTTAACATGCATCCAGGCAACTATTTTCAATGAAATCAATATAAATCCAGAAATATATTGATCGATGAAAGAAAATAAAATATATGATTGAAGTGAAACACAGCCTAAAAAACAAACCTACCCTAAATCTCATGTATTACCATGAACATCTACCCAATCCAATCTCCTAGATTGTTATAATAGCGGGTCCTACCCACTTGTTTAAGCAAGGGACATCACCTGTAAGGGATAGAGCCTTATCATTGTCAAAGGGTGGGGACCACGGAGTGGTGTTCAACAGAAACAAGCAAGCTCCAGTGTTCCACAAAGTAATTTTCGTGGCCCCACAAAATATATTTTAGGATCCACGTCTCGAGAGTTCAAGTCATAGAAGAAATTCCATAATTTGACATCCATTTTTCATGGCGTAAGTACACGGACTTTAGGTGTGTACAGACGGCTCGGACCGAGCCAGTACAATGATAGGTAGAGCATTGTAAAAAGGAGAAGATAGTGTGCCTGTGGGCTGGGACCCTTGCACATTATGCCTCGAGGCACTAGTGTGGTTTCCTCATTTTCTACTCATGATTGTATCTGGGTCAATGCCTAATGATGTAATCTCCCTCAAATAAAGAAAAAGGAAGACACGGCATGCAATGTTTATCCTATAAAATCCCCTAATGTTGTTTGTGTTGGGCTTATTATTCTGTCTGAAAGTAATTTGTGTTTTTTTTCAAAAAAAAAAGAAAAAAGAAGATATCAGATATACCCTCTGAGTTAATCTAGTACATGTACGTTTAAATTTAAATTCTTTTCAAGATACAAGTAGAATTCAAATAGTATTTAGTTATTACATTGGGACATGAGAAAAGAAGATAACAAAGACAAGGTGGGTCCATCCATCAAATTGATGGCAAGATCACAGCCATACAGTAGACGGGCATGTTGATCACTGGATAAGCTTCACAGAACAAGCAAATGATTAAGATTATGATGGAGGATCTCAGCTTTTCATTGGGGTAAAAACAAAAGCATTTAATGGAGATTAAAGAACAAAATCATAGCAAGTGCAATTCTCCTTGGATTTTGTTAGACGATACATGAAGGGAATGAACAACGGGAATCGAGGGCTCCACGAGTGATAATTGATAGTGAAAGAAGGTATAAACGAGCGTGGTGCAAGGGGAACATGGAAGCAGGATGGCCTGTTGGGATGTAAGGGGACATTTGCTTCTGAATCTTCTGATGAGAAGGAACTCCATTTTGTCTTTATAGCCTCTCTCACCGTCTCCATTCTATTGTCACTTTACTCGTCTAGATATATTCTCTTTGGTCTCTGTGAATGTGGGCCGATATTCATTATTCAAGGTTACTTTACGGGCTATTTTCATCAGTAAAGGAGGAAAAAAGGAGCCTTCTCTTTCCCACGTTTCCTCTTCTCTAGTGATTCACCTCCACCTTTAATCCAGACGGGCACTTGCATGGTATGCTCTGATGATAAAAGATGTTTGTTGGTAAATCAATCCCCTTAGCCTCATTGCCTGATGGAAATCATTTGTTTCTTCAAGCCTGCAAGGCATTGCTCCGGTAGGCTGGGACTTAGGGTTAAAGTGCCTAGATTTAGAACCACTCATTGATACTTAAATAAGCTATTAGAATGTCAAAACAATTAAAAAACATAAAGATAAATAATTTAAAACTAGAAAAAAAAATTCAGAAACACGGTCAGACTGCAATAACAAACCAGCATAATTAAGACAACCTTGACGGTGTACCGGTAAACTCATCATCTAGTATGAAATTCAAGCAATACATCATTAATCTCTTCCTCACTCAAGAATAAAGAGTAAAACATTCAGCAATAAAGACTTGCTAATGCAATCCCTTAAACCTTAACTTCTTGCGGCAATATTAATTTTGCAATTGTTGTCGTGGCAATAGTGCTGGCGCTGCAAGTTATTTTTTTTTTTTCTAGTGGCTCAATTAATAAACTCAAATTTAGTATTTTTATTTTAAATAAGTTTTATTTTATAAACAATTCTGGGCACCATGCTAATTTTGTTTTTAAATCCCCTTTTTGTGCAAGAAAAACACGGACAGCGTGGCATTTATCGGGCTGAAATCTAGCCCATTAATGTCAAAAGACATTTACTTTGAGCCATGCCTATTAACAGATCAAAAACCTCAAGGCCCAACTATTGTGGCCCAAGCTCTCCTCATTAATAGCTTCAACAAGCAGTGAAAAAACAATTCAAGAATCCATGCTTTGCTTTCGCAGGGTTTATCTAGGGTTTTGCCGCTTCCAGTAAAATCCCCAAATCCTTTGCAGCTGAATTCCAAATCCAAAAATTTAGCCTTCACCAATGGAGGGATTGAGTAAATCAGATGCTAATTTGATAGTTTACGTGCATCCATCGCAGAGCAAGAATGTTGATAAAGCAATCCTCCGTGAACTCAGCTCTTTGCTCTTCAAGTTCGTTCCTTTGCCGTTTCACTTTCTCTTGAATTCTAGACTGTTGTGTTATTTTTCTCAAAGTGGGTTTTTTATTGCAGGTATTCTCAAGCATTTGATGGAGTTGTCTTGGCTTATAGTGTTGACCCTCAAGATAAATGTGCGAGAATTCTCTCTGGGGTTCACCCTTATTTCGGTGTCAGACTTCGAGCAAACCTTCTAATCTTCTCCCCGAAGCCGAACATGCTTTTAGGTTGTTTTTTCTTCTGCTTCTTCATGTTGTTTTTTCAGTAATTGTAAATTGTTTTTTCTATACAATAATAATAATTTGATTAGTATTTTAATGTATGTATTTATTGTGGTTCAGTAACATAAGGTGTTTGTGAAGTTTATTTAGAATTGATGTTGAAGTGTGAGGTTATTGTTCTGCTTTAATAATTTTTTTATTCAACTTTCAGAGGGAAAGGTGGTGAAAATTACTCGGGAATCTATTCATTGCATTGTTCTTGGTTTTTCATCTGCAATTATAACAGATGAAAATATCCGCAACGAGTTAAAGTATAAAGCTGTATGTACATCCATACTCTTGTGCTTTGAAGTTCATATCGTTTTCCTTTCTGCAGCTAGAGAGTTGATATTGTTGCTTATCACTTAATATTTGCTGTAGAAACATGGGGAGGGGGTATATGTTAGCAGATATCACAAGCGGCATGTGATAAAGGTTGGAGCTGTGATACGTTTTGAAGTCAAGAGGTGACATATTATTGTTATATTTTAGAATAGCTTGATCTCTGTGAAACACATGGTCCTTTTCCTTCCTGGTATAATCTGCTCATCCCAATCACTTGCATGCACAAGTATGACACACATAAACATGGACTTGTAAACTGATTTCATTAAGGTTTCTAAATTCAAGTTGGATGGTCTTGCTCCTAAAAAGATACATGACCCTTTAACTAACTTTCATTTCAACATTAATATCTAAATAGCAAAGATATCAATATGGAACAGTCAAATTTCAGTAACATAATTGTCCATGGGCATTTGTAGTGCATTTGCTTAATCATTGGAATTTTTATTGCAGAGAGTTTGACACCCGATTCTTTAGATTTTATTTACTTGGAAGATTGTGTGTGGATAGGAAGATAGATAGGACTACTGGTTGCTCAGTCAGGCCCTAGTTTAGTGCTAGCAATTTTTTTAAAAAAAAAAGAGAGAGAGAAGAAGAGAACGACTATAATGTTCAAAGCATTCCTTATCAACAATCAAATACTTCTGTTTCAGGCATTAACATATTACATGTGTGATTTTTGCTAAATCTAGTTACTTGATCATATTTTATCTTTGCAAGAATTGCAAGAGGTTCACGAAGGTGAACAGGATTACTATGTAACTTTTCTTTTTGTTTTTAATTTTAAAAGCTTTATGACAAGACATGCATAGTTTACTTCTGTCCTCAGTCTAATAGACAGACTGAAAATTGTGGAGGCAACATTTGACACTTTCGTGCTGGTGGATATTTTAAATCTCATCAAGCTTGGATTTTTTTTGTTTTATAATTTTGAAAATTTGGTTTCTCTCTTCCATGCCTTTAGTTATACTGGCTTTATGATACAAGTAATTCTTCCTCCGACTTTGATAAATTGTTCGGGGTCTCAACATATCCAATTGAATCATGCTTCTCTTTCCTGCAGGGGGGCATGCCAAACTCACTGCTGCATGCTCCCCTGTCATGAAATTGGATTAATTGAGTAATTTTACCGAGATATACACAGCATAAAGTAGATTTTAGTTTATTCGTATACTGCCCATTGTACATGACTCGATAAAGATCCTGTAAGTGTTTGGATTTGGTTAATTTTTGCAGTTTGGATGAGGAAATACTGCACATTTCAGGATCCTTGATTCCAGCTAATGCTGGAAGTGTCCATTGGTTATGCTCCCCTGTCATGAAATTGGGTTGATTGAGTAATTTTACTGAGACCTACACAGCATAAAGTAGATTTTAGTTTATTCGTATACTATCCAGTGTACATGACTCAATAAAGATCTTGTAAGTGTTTGGATTTGGTTAATTTTTGCAGTTTGGATGAGGAAATACTGCACATTTCAGGATCCTTGATTCCAGCTAATACTGGAAGTGTCCATTGGTTAGATAAATATTTTGTTGATGCTGCAACTGACAGGTTTTCAACCGAACTTACTTCTCCAAACCTTGGATGAATTTGTTTTCAATTTTGTGAATTTTAACTTTTAGTTGACTTCCTGTCAGTAATAAGGAGACAAAGACTGAGGAAGAAATGGAAATGCAAGAGCAGATTACTGTAGGCGGAGAGATGTTGTCATTTGTTAACGACCACGAAATTAAGAAGTCGAAGAAACGTAGAAGAGCAGAAGATCAATGAAGGCTGTTGTTGCTTCTTGGTTGTTTGCCATACTCTTTGTTTCGTTGCTTTTTTAGTCTCAACTCTGTTGTATAACACCGCATTTTTTCTATCTATTTGTATCCGGGGGATTGAATTGTTACATGCATATCTTATCCATTCTTAATGCCAAGCATTAATTGACATAAATCTGTCACCGAGGGCATCACTTGGGATGCAATTTTGATGTAAATACATGTATTATGTTTGAAGTAATTTAAATTTCTGTTGAGGTTGCACTCGATTTATTCAAGATTCACGCATAAGTGCCTTGTGGAACTGGAATTTATGTAACAGGACTTTCATCATGTTACATTGACTGCTAAGGTTACATTGCAGAAACCAAAAGGTAAATGAATGGGATGGATGTGTCATGCGTGAAAGATATAGTCTAGGCTCATTGAGTCGTGTGATCACGTATTGTCCAAGAATGGAATTGATGCAGGTTTGGATTGTGGTGACCGACCTTGCTGCTGGATGGTCTTCATCAACCAGTCTGGACTCAAAAAGTGCGCCTTTGGTGATTCTCCAGTGTGTTGGATTACAAACACTCTGTACACTACAGCTAGATGGCCATGAGTCGAAAACTTAGGCCTCAGCACTTGAGATTTCGTCAATCTATTTTCTTAATTAATCACATAATAGTTGGAGGACATCTAGTGTTAGTTTGTCAATCATTTTTATGAGGATTTGGGTGTGCAATAGTACATTCCATTTGCACCATGCACTTATGATTGGCATGGCAGCTGCATCTGCATTTCGGCTCCCATAAAACAACTACAGAAATTAGAAACAGATCTGTCTTGGTGGAAGCATGATCAATTTTAGAATCATCATAAGATATGGGGTTTCTTTCATTCAACACCCCATATTCGATTATGGGCCCATTTGAATAAAAGAACCAAATATCTCATATTTCAAGCATATATTAGATCTGAACATTGATATATATATATATATATATATATATATATATATATATGAGGTATGAGGTTAGAAAGATGAGTGAGAGGAGATGGGTTTTTTCAGGTTGGTGAATGATTCTCACTTTCATCTAACTCCCATGTGAGCGTCTGCTTATTTAAATCAGAAGAAGAATACAGAGAAGATCATGACAAACTTTTCCGTTATAACCCGTTCTTGTAACGTGCTTTCTTAGCTTACCAAAAGTATAAAGTCTACGTCTTTCTTCTTGATGAGAATGTTACCATCTCTTCTGGTGTGACCTTTAGCAGCCGAGTGCATGTGTCTTAGAAAAGGACGTAGTCGTTAACTTCGAATCTTTGTTTGGTTCACATCACCTTATTTCACCCACCTTCGACATGCATTTCCTCTGAAATTTTGTGTAGCTAGTATGGTTTCCAAAGATTTTTTATGGATAAGAAGATGATATTGGTCATTAACTACAAGGGAATAGCGTCCAATTTTAAAAACTTTCTCCCTTTATATGCAATTAGATATTAAACCCGAATTATCTCGGAATCTATTTGAACTTGAGCCTGGATCGGTCTAAATTTCACAAAAAATAAAGGAAGGAATTGACATGATGTGATCCTATAAAAAACACATTATTAAATGGTCTTTGAGGATGAATTGATACTAGATTACTAGATTATTCATCTGCGCTATGTTGTGGGTCATATTATTTTTTGTAAAATATAAAAAAAGAATGTTCAAACATTACTAATATATTTTTAGTTGGAAAACAATTTAAACTGTGTAAAGATTGATCTGATGTGATCCGATCGACTTGATAAGTCTAAAAACTACATGACCAATCAGAAAAAATATGGTTTGGCTTAATAAGATTTCAAAACGACAACATATTGAATCGACTCAAGTCAACCTAGGTTAACATGCTAAATCCTTGACCTCGATCATGAGACCGTGATAACCTTAAAGAAAGCAAATAAAAAAAATTATGAAACTCAATTATCAATCAATTCAATATTGAAAGATGAGATTGAAAATAAATCAATTAACAGAAAAAAATGATCGAAGACAACTCATGTTAATTTGATAAACCAAAGTCACTCGGATAACCCCATAAAAAGTAAATTTAAATATAAAAAAATAACCTGAGTTAACCTGCCAAACTCGTGACCTTAGTCATGAGATTATGATAACTTCATAAAAAGCAAACTGAAACAAATTATGAAACTTAATTACCAATCAACCCAATATTGAATGAAATTAATTTAAAAAGGATAAAAAAACCTGAATCCATCGGTTAGCCCGTAAAATCCAAAACCCCATGAAATTGTGGTAACCCTCATTGAAAACAAATTGAAATAAATTATTAAACTCAATTCCTAATAAACTAAATGTTAAAATATGAAATTAAAAAAAAAATCAAATTAAACTTTTTCAAAAGTATTATTCCAAAGAACAACACCTTGCGAGGAGGGGAATTGACATAAAAAGACTTGATTCAACCTTGAAGACAAAAAAACTCAAGCCAACTAGATTAACATGCGAAAGTCGTGACTCGAGTTATGAGATTTGAATAAAATTATTGAAAGCAAATCAAAATAAATTATAAAGTCCAATAAACTCAATATTAAATGATGGAATTAAAAAAAACACTAAATTAATTTTTTATTAAAAAAAAAAACTATTCCAATAAACAATACTTAAGTAAATGACAAGTGCAAATAATTATAAGAAATTACCCTTACATACTTATTTGTTTGTTCTTTTAAAGGAGACTTGCGACATCACCTGGCATCAGAAGTTTAAACTAGAATAAACAGATGTGGATGGCTGGCTTGTCTAACATTCGATTGCTTAATTTGGAACCGTCTTGCCATATTAGCTTGAGAATTGAAATCGATACCATGCCTTTCCACTGTATGATTGTGCTTATTATATGCTATAGTCTGATTATATTTAGTTCATACTATAAAATTATATATATACCTGTTAGGCCAATTACTACCAACATCTTATTGCGACCTTAATTCTTGACAATATCAAGAAAGAATATCAATCATTTGAAGTAATTAAAAACTAAAATTGTTAAGAAATTATTAATTAGCACTTGAGAGTACTTTGACTTCATCAACAATATCCAACCCCACTATCCTCCACCCATTATAAACCATGGTCTTTCACGTCTATCATTGTGTTCCCTAATCAATTCCTTTTCGATCGATGACTAAATTTGCTATTAGTAGTGGTTGCTCCTCAAATTCATTACGTTCATCATAATTGAGATGGGGTATTAATTAATGCAGGGAGGAACTGCAAAATTATGTTCTAGGGGAGTGGGAGTTAATACAATGTGAAATATATGGATGGAAATTCAAATATAATGGTGGAGCCAGCCATTGTACGTAAATGTATAGCACTTAATTAAGGTTGAAAATACAGATGAAAAATAAAATATGTGGTGGCAGAAATATAAAAGGATGATGGTTTTGAGGGTCTATTAGGGTTTTGAGATAGCTGGTGTTTTTTGTATATTTTTTATATATTAATATAAAAAATAAAAAATATTATCTTAATATATTTTTATCCCAGCAACATACTCCTAGTTACTAGCAGCTTTTCATGTTGATTGTTTTTCTTAAAACAAATTCTGAGGTAGAAAGTTCGGTTTCCTTTCAACTACAAATTTATGAATCTCTTCTCTTCATGACTGCTTTATTTTATCAAGTAAAAGAAGAGAAGATGCATGGATGTGATGATGATAGAACATAAAGGCACGGCTGTTTGCTGGATTTTGGAGGGCACTCTGAATGTCGGTACGGATTTCTTGGGATTGATCAACCAGAAATGGGCAAGTTTTTAAAATTGAGAATATGTAGACATTCTGAACACAAGTAAAGATTATCGTTCATAAACTATGCTGGAGCTAGCTGGTTATTTGCATAGATTAACACCCCCATGTCGGGATCTTTATGTTCGAAAGTGAAACCCCCCCCTATAGTTTTTAAAATTAAACTGGAATGAAGTTATTTATTGTGATCCAATTGACGAGGTTGATCAGCACTGTTAAAATCTGATTTAATTTAAAAATATTCAAAACAATGTTATTTTATTTTAAAAAAAAATTCTTGAAACATTAATAAATTTAAAGTTTGCTTTGCGTATACCCAAGAATCAATAGGTTTGGTGTCAACCATTTTAGAAGCTTAAGATTCTCTATTCACCGTCCAATGTATGGCACGAAAAAGCTGGAACAAGAAATACTTTTGCTTTTATCGTGTGCGTGGACATAATAATAAAGGCAAAAATCTAAGGAAGGAATATTAATCCCATACAAGTGTTGAGTTTGGTTACGTAAGATTAGGTTTCTTTTGTTGAAATTCTGTAAGGTATGGAGCATTGGTTCTACAATAATATTAAATGCACGTGCTAGTGCACTTCTATCTGTACTGTCTTCTCCTTTGGTTGCATAGGAGTACTGGCATTATCGCGTTAATATTGTGGTGGGTTACAGGTTGTGCGTATGATGTTGCTCGGCGGAGGTGGTGCAGCTGAAGTCAGAAAGAGTATTGGCAACCATTGATGCTTCTTGGGATGCTTCCCATATGACAGCTAGTTAGCTAGCTAGCAAATGAAGTTGGAATTGCACCAAGCAATTCTCGAGACTACTAATTGTGTATGCATGGTGCCAACGCAGTCAATTCTTCAATCACGCATCCGTGGATAGGAACAGAAGATTTTGTGTATATACACATCTCGTAATATAGCTATGTGATTGTAATAGTAATTTTAATTTTAATTTTAATTTTTTATGAGAAGAAAATGTTTCTTTGACTTTTTGTAATTTCTCATTGCTTTTTTTTTTTTTTACAACTTAGATTACAAAGAAAATAAAAATGAATTGGAGGAGAGAAAACTATAAAAAAAGATGAAGATGGTGCTTCCTGTGTTTAGTCCTTCTTCTTTTTTTTAATCAAATCGGTAGAAAAAAAAGAAAGAAAAAGGTCAAATCAACAAAAAAAAAGAAAGATAGAATCGCAATGGAGAGAAGAAGACAACAAAGAGAGTGGGATTTTATGGTATGATTAATGATGAGAAAATTGTGTAGTTTGCTTTTGTATGTTGTTAAGACTTTAATGTGATTAGCTATTCTTCCATTAACAAAATGGATGTATCTAAAAAGACCATTCTTGATCTCATCATTAAACCCATAATTTTTAAGGAAAAGTAATGGATTTTATGGGTTCTAAAATCAAAGATGGGATCTTTTTTAAAGATCTGGCATGTTTTTGTTGCTTTTTTTTTAATAATGTTAGAAGGATACGAGATGGGTAACAAAAAAGTTTGGACAATAAATTAATGGGCACAACGAGAGAAATTTTAGTATGTTGAATCAATATTTTATTGGAGGACAATAAGTATATCCTTGCGTTGTTAACAAGAGAAGCTTGCATGAGTAATTTTTCTTTGTTCTTGATCAAATTTTTTAAAAGTTACAAGAGCGCGGGCATGTATCTAACAATTGGTATCAACATAACAGAGTTTAGCTTAAATTCTACTTCTATTTATTGAAATTCAGCAATGTTTGATAGAGGTATTTGTTGTTTTTTTTTAACAATATATCAAAAGTACACAAGGAATTATTAGTTAGATATCCTGAGATCATTCAACACATTTGCATGAGTATTTTGGTCCTCAAAAAAACCATTATCTTTGCATGACTCACGAAAATGATGCTAATTCGAGGCGTCAGATCTAAGGTACTTGGGTCTGACAACCATTCCAGACCCAAGAGCCTTGAGTCTCTAGCAACTACACCAGACCCAAGTTACTTGAGTCCAGCATCTTGGACCTGACAAACATGTTAGACTAATGTTATGTGAAATTGGCAAAAATTGCAATGGACAAGCATTGATTTTCATTTGGATTCCACTCTCATTGTCTTGGTTGTGTATTAACTCATCTACATCTTAAAATCTTTCTATCTATGTTACTGTTTATGGTTTGTGTTAATTTATTTTTATATTATTGGCTGTTAAAGTTTATGTTATCTTATATATTTCTCACAAATATGAACCAAGTTCAGAGCAATAACAGGAAAAAAAAATCATAAAGGAGCGCGAACATGTATCTAGTATATATGTATAATGCAATCAATGTCCTCGAGCACATGCCCTGAATGAATGGAAATGAAAAATCTTATATATAGATATAATCTTTCAAGTATGTTGTTTTTTTTGTTTTGATGTCTATATTTAAAGCATAAAAAAAACATCAATGTAAAAACTATTTGAAAAAATATATCCCTTTTAAAGCACCTAAAAGATAATACCAAAAGGAGCTCTTGTTAGTATGTTAGTATTAATATAAAGCTTAAACTTTAAGGTTTAGTTTAAGGACATATTATTTGATTCAAACCGAAAAACTAAACCAAACCAACACAATTTGTTCTATTCATTTTTAATTTGTTTCATTCAATAATTTGTTTTGTATCATAATTTGA
>Ga0325414_1001339_pt1 | contig 23499 bp, 11 predicted proteins | sample PopdelMetagenome_8_FD_206183 | JGI IMG/M metagenome (GOLD analysis project Ga0325414, IMG submission 206183) | Populus deltoides microbial communities from Bellville, Georgia, United States - Leaf-PdKOR-R3 | ecosystem: Host-associated > Plants > Phyllosphere > Phylloplane/Leaf | place: USA... | reverse complement strand
TTCAGTTTTAGGGTCGGTGGCTAGCCTGTAGCCATCTGTTGTTTTATGTTTCTGTTATCATTGTAAATCTGGGGTATGCCCCTTATAATGTTTGTATCTTCTTCTTTTAATACATACGTCAACTTATCAAAAAAAAGAAAATGCACGCGAGGAAAATGGTGAGAGAAGACCATCAGATTCGGCTAAACCTAAATCATTAATTAAACCAGTTGAGAGTGGAGGTAAAACCCGAGGAGTGATGAAAGTAAGCTTCTGTGATGATAATAGTGTAGAAAAATTAAAGAAACAATCTATTTTTTATGCAAAAAAAGCTCAAATCAAATCTGTGTTTTTCACTAAGAAGCCGATGATCTAACTTGTGTATATGGAGGCTTATTTTAACTCTAACAATCTTGATTCTAGTATTCCTAGTGTGGCTGTTTCTTTGTTGCAAGAGTTTGATGATATATTCTCTAAAGACATCCCTAGTGGAATACCACCATTAAAGGGAATTAAACATCAGATTGACCTTGTACCCGAAGCTTCGATTCCTAACCGTCCAGCTTATAGAAGCAACCTCGAGAAGACAAAGGAGCTTCAAAGGCAAGTAGATGAGTTGATGATGAAGGGTTACATTCATGAGAGTATGAGTCCTTGTGTCGTGCCAGTGGTACTTGTGTCTAAAAATGATGGAACATGGAGGATGTGTGTCGACTGTCGTGCCGTCAACAACATAACGGTAAAGTATCGACATCCTATTCCTAGGCTTGATGACATGCTAAATGAGTTACATGGATTATGTATTTTCTTTAAGATTGACTTAAAAGTGGGTAACATTAGATTAGGATGAAAAAGGGTGATGAGTGGAAAGCTGCATTTAAGACTAAGCATGATTTGTATGAATGGTTAGTCATGTCGTTTGGAATTATAAATGCGAATAGTACGTTTATGCATTTAATGAATCATGTATTGCGTGCGTTTATAGGTAAGTTTGTTGTCGTGTATTTTGATGACATTTTGATCTGTAGTAAAAACTTAAATGAGCTTCTTGATCATTTGCGTAATGTACTTAGTGTATTCTATAGTGAGCATATGCAAATCTTAAGAAGTGTACCTTTTGCATGGAGAAAATTGTGTTTCTTGGCTATGTCGTAATTGCGCAGGGTATCTAGATGGACGAGGAGAAAGTTAAGGCCATCTGTTGTTTTATGTTTCTGTTATCATTGTAAATCTGGGGTATGCCCCTTATAATGTTTGTATCTTCTTCTTTTATTATTTTTTTTGGTAAGTTGACGTACGTCAACTTCTTCTTTTAATACATACGTCAACTTATCAAAAACAAAAAAAGGGAAAATTGGACCAAATCAACTCGGAATTAATTAGTTATTTCATTTGTTTACTGTCCAAAATATAGCAGTAGCATAAAAAAAAGAAAAAAGAAAAAAGAAAAAAATCGTTCAAAGAGACGTTTATTGGTTTCTGCCGTAGAAAACTAAACAAGGGAAAATTGGACAAAATCAACTTGGAATTAACTCAAATTTGATAATCTTATTACTGGGGACCTAATCACATAACATATTAAGTTTTGGGTCAATTGCATATCGTTTTCTTTGGATTTCAATTTCGGGTCTAATCAGGTCTGATTCATAACGTTTTTGCGTCAGTATATCAAACCTTATCATAAATTGCACAAACTTTATATTCTTTCTATTTGGGTTGATATCGCACTATATCTGAAATTTTAGCTCAATTGGACATTATTTACTTTAGGTTCCAGATTCCGACTTAACTCGTGGTAAACAAGTCTGTTTTGCGTCAACTTTTAAAATTCAATTTTTTTTTCTGTTGTTTTCGATTCCTGCAATTTATTTTCATCATATCCAACATATTTGGGTGTTGCTTCATCATTTTGCATATTTTGTTTTTATTTTTATTCGAGTCTTCAGTTTCGTTCATATTTTGGATAGATTTGCTCGCTAGTTGCGAGACTATCATCGCAGTTTTGTTTTGCTTGTTTTCTGGTTTTTATTGCTTCTTGGGTCATATATATATATATATATATTTGGATTGCACTGCCAAGCTAGTTCCATTTGGTGTTGGTTTCAGTTGCGGAAGAACCGCAAGAAGGACGAGAGATGTGAGCGTGTGAGGTTATTAAGAGTGTTTGAACGAAACACGAGCGATGTGAGGATTTTGTTTTACCATAGGTCATGTCAAATCAAAACAACACCCCCTCTCCCGATGTAGAACTTAAATTCCAAATGCAAGCTATGACGAAGAAGATGGAAAGAATGAATTCCGTGATTGGGAACGTGGGTGACAGACTTGAGAAGGTGGGAAAATAAGGTAATGTGGCCAGAACATGTACCCAAGATGTGAGAAAGGTTGGGGCTGAACCGAAATCAAACAATGACAATGGGGCCGAAAGGCCAAGATGGGCTGATTATGAGGATTTTGAGGTGGACGTTGATGATATTGTTGATGTGGATGAGACCATATGCCATTGGGAAGGTTTTTGGCAGCCTAGAAACTGAAGGGATTTCATGTATTTTGATGGGGTATTATGACAAAAGAAAATGAGGATTCAAAAGGAGAGGTGGTATCAAATGGAGAGAAATAAAGAGACTAGTGTTCTAAAAAAAGAATCCACGAGTCTATCCCGTATTCTAGGGGAGATGAAGCAAGAACTTGATGTGTTAACGGCACCAGGCAATGCCCAGCAAGCTTCAGAAAAAGAGGAGAAAATACGCTACAATGCTGATATACGAAATAGAACGGCTGGTACTTTCATCCAAAGTTGTTGGCGACGATTGTTGGCAAGAAAAGAACTCCAAAGGCTTCAAAAAGATGCTAAGGAATTGTCCATTCAACTTGTTGGTGTTTCGAGGATGAATTATCTTGAAGAGAGAGGGAATGATACGATCCACGAAAGGTCAAATTCCAATTTTGACGTAAAATGTGCAACTATCCAGTTTTACGGCAACAGTCATAATTCTCAATCCGACTGTTGGATCAAGCTGAAATTTTATGTGGAGTCTCCTGACATGTTGTCCTACCTTGGTTTAAAATTACAGGGCAATCAGAGTTTGGGAAGGTATCGAAACACGGATCAACAGAGGCTTTATGAATTTTGTTATTTACTTCCTTTTGACTTGTGGACTTTCTATTTGGCTAGGATTCTTTTCCTAAAAGGATGTCGCAGCTTATTTTGGGAATCTCCTAATTTTACAAGATCTTAAATGGGCTGCAACATAGTTTTCAAGAGCAAGGATTCATAAATGTTTCAGAATCCTTTTCTTACAAGGATTCCTTAATCATCCTAGCTATAAAAAAAAGAAAGAAGATTTCATAATTAATTCTACCTTCAGATTTGATTCTCCTAGCTTATATGAGACCTTTAAAGGGCAACAAATCTGATACTATTATATTTAGGATATTAAATTCAGATTTATTATTGTTATTGTTATTTTCTTCTTAGTTTAGGGTTTATTTATATTATTCGGGTTTAATTGTAAGTAGGCATCATATAAGTCCACATAAGGGGTCCATTAGGGTTTATTTTAGTTTGTAGTCACTATAAATAAAGGCATAACCAGACATGTAAGGTTACGCAAGTTTTAGATCAATAAACTTCTTTGCTGTATTTATTGTATGTTGGTAGGATAATCTCCCTTCCTTGGTTCTCTAAAGGACTGAAAACGACTTATCGAAAAATAACTGTCTTCGTAACGTCATCCTTATACTTCTTGTTCGTGAATCAATATTCTTTGGGTGGGGGTCTCCGTTTCCATTAGTGTTGGTGCTTAGGTACAAGTTATCTTTGTGTCACACTCCTATCAAACCTGATTTACTTGGCTTTCCGGGAATTGTTGTCTTTGTGTGTGGGTTGTGTGACCATGTGATCATGAGGTACGCATCAATAGGCTGTACGAATTTTGTTATTTACTTTGTTTTGAGTTGTGGACTTCCTATTTGGCAAAGATCCTTTTCCTACAAGGATGTAGCAGCTTGTTTTGGGAATCTCCTAATTTTACAAAGATCTTTAATGGGCTACAACATAGTTTCCAAGTATGACAATGATTCATAAATGTTTCAGAATCCTTTTCTTACAAGGATTCATTATTCTTCCTAACTACAATAAGGAAAGAAGACTTCAGAATTAATTCTACCTTCAAATCAGATTTTCAAGTTTATTTGGGACTTCTTAATGGTGATAAATCTGATTCTAGCATATTTAGGAAAGTAATTTTTAGATTTATATTATTTTCTTCTTAGTCTTTGGGTTAATATTACTTATATTGGGTCAATTGTAAGTGGGCCCATATAAGTCCACCTACGGGGGGTCCATTTAAAGTTTATTTAAGTCTAGAGTTAGTATAAATAACGACATAACCAGACATGTAAGTTAGACAATTCAGATTAATAGAACTTGTTTGCCTCACTTTGTGTGTGTTGGTGAGATAATCTCCCTTCCTTGGTTCTCTAAAGAACTGAAAAACAACTTATCGAAGAACAACTGGCTTCGTGGCATCATCCTTATACTTCTCGTTCCCGAATCAATATTTGTTGGGTGGGGGTTTTCGTTTCCAATATTGCTGGTGCCTATGTGCAAATTATCTTTATGTCACACTCCTATCAAACCTAATTTACTTTGTTTTTCAGGAATTGATGTCTTTACGTGTGGGTTACATGACCACGTGATCATCACGAGGTCATGTAATTTGAATTGTCTAGTGATCTCCTACGCTAAGTACTGAACAATTTATAGAAGGCTCACTTCCCTTATCCTAAAGACAAAACAACTAATTTGAATTGTCTATGTGCCTTACTAGTTAGCACAAACTGAATTCTCAACCATAATCTTCTTGACTTTATCAAGAAGCTTTCACCTAACTCATCATTGAAAAGATCATGATTAAAAAGGGAAGGAAAATGAGAATTATTGATAAGGGAGTATTTATTATTCATCATTTAATGCAACTTGCATGTGTTCTCTTTTCCATTTTCTTATCATGCTATATTAAAAAGAAAATGGTGATGATGTTTTTGTTTTTCTCTTAAATTTTTAGTACTCCTTAAAATATAAAGTTGAATTTAGCAAATTTATCCTAGTTAGAAAGAAGTATAGCTTGAAAAGTGAAGGTCTATCAAACTTAGAATTCCTACTCTTTTTTTTCATTCAATTTATAGACACATTTTTGTCTAGATCTTTATAGAATTAAGAGATTTGTAGGAAAAGGATCCATGCCAAATAAGAAGTCCACAAGTTAAAAGGAATGAAAAAATTCGTACAGCTTGTTCTGACCTATATAAATACCTCCGGAATCTTCATGTCAAATTTTAATTCAATCCAACGGTTGGATTTGGAGTTATGCTCAATTGCATAAAACTGGACAATAGAAAATTTTTCACCAAAATCTAAATCTGACCTTACTTGGATCGTATCACTTATTCTTTCAAAGTTATTATCCCCTATGTTTTAACCATATTTTTCAGAAGATAAATTATAAGTACATTTGGCATTGAAAATGGTTGCATATGAATTTGTGATGAAATGCAAAGTTGTATAACTTTGAGTTATACTTCTAATTCCATTGAGTTTTATTCAATTAGAGATCGGTGAAAAAGGATATGATTCAAACACCAAAGCTAGTTTAGCTAGATCTTCAAACTTAACCTTTGCACTTCTCTTCTACATGTCCCTCCACTCATGATTTATACCACAATAAAACAAAAAATTCATTATATTCAATACTATACTAACATCCAGACCTAAATCAAATGAAACATCAAGGTAGAAATGTATAATATGCTCTTTATTCTTATTTTGTTGTATAATAAAAAAAATTTCATCTTCACACACACACACATATAGTGATTTTTTACTTTCCAAATGGTTCTTGTAGTGAGGATTCCACTAATGACTCCTAACTAGTTGGCTTAAGGCCTAGGTGATAATACCATCTTTTAACGTGCACTCTATGCTTATCGAGGAATGAGGTCTAGTTACATAGTAAAGAGACCAATGCTCTAACCTTTATTATTATTTTTAGTTAAATATGACATTTAAGAACATATTTAATGAATTATACATCCAACCTATATGTGATCCGGATAAAAATCTATAAATAATTAGAACTAAAACACTATAATGATATTTTAAGAAATACTAAAGAATGCTAATGATTTTACATCGATCTTCTTAAAGAAAAGTAATTTCAGAGCATTATAATTCAAAAGTTACATGGCACTTAAGTATAAATAACATTAATTTTCAAAACTAAACAAAAATGTGTATAAATTGAATGAAAGAAAACAATGTAGGAATTCTAAGTTTGATTAGACCTTCACTTTTCAAGCTATATTTATTTATAACTATGATAAATTTTCTAAACTCAACTTAATATTTTGAGGAGCAATAAATATTTAAGAGAAAAAGGAAATCATAAATTTTTTTAATAGAGTTTAATAAGAAAATGAAAAGGAGAGATATCACATTTAGGTGGAATTAAATGATGAGCAATAGATATTTTCTTATCAATAATTATCATCTTGCCTTTCCTTTTTTACCACGATCCCTTTGATGATGAAGTGAGTGAAAGCTTCTTGAGAAAGCCAAGAAAATTATAGTTGAGATTTTAGTGCATATTGACTAATGAAGCATGCAAGCAATTCAAATTAGCTATGTTGTCTTTAAAATGAGGGAAATGAGCCTACTATAATTTATTTAGTGCTTAGCATATGAGATCACTAAAATTCCAATATTTTCTTCTCCTATTCTTTTAAAGTTCTCATCCTCTAAGTTTTAACCATGTATTCCTTTTATGCATCTATTTAGAACCATGTTAACTAAGACTATGTTCCAGTAGAATATTTGGCATACTTTTTTTGAAATAGATGGTCATCCTATCATAAGGAAAGACACCATGATGGGAAATAATGACATTGTAGTGATGGTTGTTAGAGACATGCTCACTCCTTGTTATGAAAATGATGTTGGCGGCTAGGATTGACATTAAAGCAGTGAATGAGTCACTCACTCTTAACCTTTAGGCCACCTCATCCATCATGAATATATTAAAGCACCTTCATGCTAGGACAATTTAAGTTGAATACTCAAGTTGTCGACTTTCATGGTTAGATAAAGCATATAAAGATCAGATTATGGGAGGAGAGGCGTCAAATAGGGGACTTGAAGAGGAGGAATAAAGAGTTGGAGGAGTGCAATGAGTTCTAAAGGGATTATGTCTCAACACGATACCTTTAGCTAAAGGATGAGTTCAAATGACTGCATATACAACATAGAGAGTTTTGAGTTGAGGTTGATTGTTATTTTTAGAAACTATTCCTTAAATCTCCCTACTTGTGCTTGCATCATGTGATGATTTTATGTACTTAAGGAATTATTACCATGAATAAATATCCATCTTTATTTTGTGTTTTTTGCTTCTCTTTTACCTTCTTCCTTTTGTGTGCATCAAAAAAATAACATATTTCTCACTCCCCTAACTTAAATTGTGCAATTTCTGCAATGCACCTGAAATGGCAAAGGAAAAAAAATATAGAATGGGAGGAATGACCAACTAACCTATAAAGTACACAAAACAATCAAAAGAAGCATATGATACTTGATAAAAAAAAACTTCTATCCAATATTTACAAGGGTGAATTTTGGATATTTAAGATGAGTAGTGATGTTAGTATACTTGATTGACCAAGTCTACGTTGATTTCCCCATTAGGTAAATCCTCCAAAAATAGTTTCAAGCATTGACCATTCACTTTGAGAATATTATCATTATTAGAGTTTTTTAAATTCACAACACCATGTGAAAAAATAATTTCTAACTATATAGGGTCCATTCTATCGAGATCCCAACTTCCTAAGAAATATATATATATATATATATATATATATATATTTGAGAATCATATAGGAGAACGTTTTTACCACGTTCAAAGGTTTTTCAAAAAATGTTTTGTATCATGAAATGATTTAAACTTTTCTTTGTAAATTTTGGAATTCTCATTTGCTTCTCATCTCATCTTCTCCAATTCATTTATTTATAAATGGCACCAAATTTTGGCCTTATTAAGATTAAATTTTAGAGTTTTTAAATTCGAGTAGGCTCTATTCTTCATTTCAACTGGTAAGTGATAAGTTTTCCTATAAACAAATTGATAAAATGACATACCAAGTTGAGACTTTAAGGCAATGTGGTAAGCCTAAAGTTCATCTACTAGTCTTAAAGATCAATATGTGTAAGTTGGATTTATCTTTTTTTTCTAGGATATATTTGATCTTATTATTAGCAAGTTCTACTTGTTTACTTATTTATGAGTCATACAGGGTAGAAATCTTATAGGTGATCCTATATTTTTTTTATTAAGGCCTCGAAAGGTTTATTGTGAAAATGTGACCTCCCTCCTATCATTTATAATCACAAGGCATTCCAAAGAGAGAAAATGTTTTCTTTGAGAAATTTGATGATGACTTTATAGTCATTGAGCTTTGATGGGATTGCCTCAATCAATGCAAAGATATAGTCTACAGACACTAAGATGTATAGGTTGCCAAATGAATTGGAAAGGGGTCCCATAAGATCTATTCCCTACCAATAAAAAAAAACTTCATTTCAAGAATAGGATTGAGAGACATCATATCTTGACGGGTCACTTTTCCTAACTTCTAGCATCTATCACACTTCTTACAAAACTCATACACTTCTTTGTGTATAATGGGCCAATAGAAACCACATTAAGAAATTTGACAGAAGTCTTTTTAGAAGAAAAAAATGCCTTCCATAAGCTGGTGAGTGGTAGAACAAGATTATTCCCTGGATGTCATCATTGAGAACACTACTTTGCACGAGTTGGTCTGGGAAATACTTAAGTAAGGATCATCACAAAAGAAGTTCTTTACTTTGAAAAAGATTTGCATTTTTTTTGGTGTGCTCCATTAGGAAATAATTTGTCTTGCAACCAGATAATTTACAATATTAGCAAACCAAGAGAAATTAAAAGTATGAATTAATTTTTTATCAAGAAATGCATTTATGATAGGTCATTGTAAGAAGAATGGTAAAAAATAAGCCTAGTTAAGTTATTAGAGACCATATTTTTTTACCTTTTTTTACCTTTTATATAAAGATCACATTCTTAGAGTAGAAGGATCCGTCGAATAAGATGTGACTTAGTATTTTTTTTAAAAATACGATACTTAAAAGTTGAGTGATTAGTGGATACAATGATAGGGAGTCTTTAGACATAAGCTCAAAACTTATCTAAGGCAAATACTACTATAAACAACTCCTTTTTAGTGGTGATGTAGTTCATTTAGGCACCATTCCATGTTTTTCTTGCATAATATATGACGAATGGCTTTTTATCCATATTTTGGCCAAGAACAACTCCTATAACATAATTACCTATATCACATATAAGTTCAAAAGTAAGACTTCGATAATGATTGTGTGATGGGAATGGAAGTCAACAATGTTTTTCAACATATTAAAGGCTCTTTGACATGCCTCACTCCATTCAAAAAGGTTATCTTTACCTAAGAAATTATATATAGGTCTTGAGATGGATCTAAAGTTCTGAACGAATCGCTTATAGAAACATACATGACCAAGAAAAGATCAAACATCTTTAACAGATTTAGGAGTGGGTGATTTTTCAATCAGTTTAACCTTAGCCTTGTCCACTTGGATTCCCTCATAGAAAATTAAGAGTCCTGAGTGTAAGTTTTCAGTCACTACGACGTGACATTTTTTTTTTCCAATTTAAGACAAGACTCTTCTCTTCATATCCTTTTAGAGATTTTATCATGACATTGGTCAAATGAATCCTCAAAGACAAAAACATCATTCAAGAAAACTTCAATAATTTATTCCACCATGTCATTGAATGTCCTTATCATGCACTTTTTGAATGTTTCGAGTGCATTGCGTAAAGTGAATGATATTTGTTTATAAGTAAATGTGCTAAAGATACAAATAAATATGGTCTTTTCTTGGTCTTCTAAAGCAATCTCAATTTGGTTATATCTAAAATAACCATCAAGGAAGTAGTAAAAGGCATTCCCACCACTCTTTTTAGAATTTAATCCATAAAAGGAAGAGGAAAATAGTCTTTACGGATGTAAGTGTTCAGTTTCTTATAATCAATATAAACACACCAACTAATAGCGACGCGTGTGGAGATAAACTCATTCTTATCATTTTTCACAATTGTAACTACAAATTGTTATGTGAAAACTTGAATTGGACTTACCCATACACTATTTATAATGAGATAGATTATGCCAACATTGAGGGGTTTCAACACTTTCACATTAACCACATCTTTTATGATTGGATTGAAAAGACATTGTGGTTGGCGAAAGGGTTTAAACTCATCCTCAAGGTAAATTATATGAGTACAAATTAAGGGATCAATTCTTTTAATGTGGTTATAGTTAATCCAATTATAGACTTATAAGCACTTAAGATTTTTAGCAATTTTGACTCTTGGTCTTCCTTTTAAGATAAAAGAAATGACAAAGAGAAATGTCTTATATTTGCCTAGAAAGATATATTTAAGATTTATAGGCAAAGCTTTCAAGTCCATTTTCAAAGGTTGTATACTAAATGGAAAGTCTTTTTCTCTACTAGTGTAAGCTTTTAAAGAAGTCCACTCATTTATGGCCATGACTTTGGTAGAATCAAGAATAGAACTCAAGTATTTTATTTTAAGATCTAAATGGGCCTCACTCTTATGGGGATGCATAGGGCATGCCTATAATAGGTCATAACAAGATGACATGGAGAATTGATAATGAATAATGGTATCAATCATTTTAATTTCAAGCACCTCATCCTCCTAAATTTTTATCATTAAAATCTATCTGTTTTTTAATGTTGAAAACATTAAATTCAACAGTCATACTCCTAAAAGAAAGTTTTAAAATCCTATTCCTATAATAGATTACAACATCAAATGTAGCAAAGAATGGTCAACCAAGAATAACTGGAATTTAGGTCTTTAGGTTAGCAACATGTTGTGTCTAGACACAACAAAATCCATAAAAAAGTAAAATATATCTATTAAAATCAACACATCCCTAACTATTCCCCTAGGTATTTTGACACTCCTATCATCAAGTTGGAGAGTCATTCGAGCAAGCTTCAGTTCACCAAATCCTAGTTGTTTGAAGACTAAGTATGGGAGAAAATCCACACTACCACCTAAATCAAACATGGCTTTCCTCACCTATACTTTCCTATGACAATAAAGATGGTTGGACCATCAGGGTCCTTGTATTTGGGTGGAGTGTTAGATTTCATAACAGGACTAGCCTACTCTATTAGAAAAGCTCTTTTTGGTAACGTTTGGTTACTGTCCCAAAATAAAAGAGATGGAGACAATAGAGATATAGGGCACAATGGCTTTCCTCACCTTATACTTTCCTATGAAAATAGAGATGGTTGAACCTTCAGGGTCTTTGTATTTGGGTGGAGTGTTAGATTTCATAACAAGACTAGCCAACTTTATTAGAAAACGCTCTTTTTGCTAGCGTTTAGTTACTATCACAAAACAAAAAAGATGGAGACAATAGAGATAGAGGGGACAAGATAAAAAAAAGACAAAGACAAAATTATGTTTGGAAGTAGTGTACAAGTCACAGTGACTGTTTGTGTATCCTGTTTGGACAAGATATAAAAAAATCAATTTTACCCTTAATATATATTATTGTCAAACTTAAATATTTTTTAAAAAATAATTAGATATTATTTTTAAAAATTTAGTTTATATTGAGTGTTGAAATTAATAATATTATAATAACCATAACTATAAAATAAGGATTGACCTAACAGGTTGACCTTGGGTCTGTACTAGTCCAGGTTCAAGATAAAACAGAGAAATGATTAATCTAACTTAACTCAATCAAAACCCAAGTTGACTTAAGATAAAATACAGGTAAAAAACTAATTAACTTTTTAACTATTTTTTTAATCAAAACGAGGTTGATTTAGTTTTCTTATAATAAAATTTTGGTCAACTCAGGTTGACCCTTCTAATTTGTGACTTGAGCCTTGCTCCAGGTAGACTCCCAACTTGGATTTTAAAATTATGATAATAATTATTTTTATACATATATTGACTTTGGTCAATCCAAGTTGACACTTTGGACTCGTGACTTGAGTTGACCCTCGAGTCATATTTTAAAATTATGATAATAACCACTTTTATCATTATATTGACTTGGGTTGACCCTTCTAACCTATGACCTAGCCTTTCCCGAGTTGACTCCCTAGTCGAGTTTTAAAACTATGATAATACAAATATGAGATTTGATAAGTGATTAGAACTAGCAAAAAAATAGATGCTAAATTGCGAAAGAAACTATCCCAAAGGGTTTCTAATGTTAGGACGCAATAGAAATTGAGGTTTTAAACTCCAAAATCTGATGGTGAAAGGGCTTCTATGAACTTAATAAAGCAATGCAATGAAATTACAATGTTATTTGCATAAACAAGTAAACTAATTGATGATCAGGAAACTTCAAATCAGTGCTAAAAGGATGCAAAACAAAAGAGAGAAGTTGTTTTATTTATACAGTGTCATTCAAGGCAAAAAAAAAAATAGCACAAAAGAGCTTTGAAGGCTTAAATAAAAAGTTAATGAAGTGGCTGTTATTATTGCTCCGGATCTTACCATTATTACTATTGTTGATTCGAGGATGAATTATTTGAAAGAGAGGGGGAATGATACAATCTATGCAAGTGTTGGACAATCAGATTTAACTTTTGCTTAATATTTCATAATATGCAGTTTTACTCTAACAAACATAACTCTCAATTCGATCATTGGATCGGGACAAGATTTTACCAGAAGTTTTTAGAGGTCTTGTTTTATATTAGGATAAAATAATAGATCAATCAAAGTTTGGAAAAGCATTGTGATACATTCTAGAAGTTTTTGTACGAGTTTTATTATTTATTTCCTTATGATTTGAGATTTCGTATTTAGCAATAATTCCTTTTCTATAAAGAAAGAATATGTGGTAGCTATTGAGATTATATTTGTAAGGGTTTCCATATTAGAAACTTGTGTTTCCTTTTTATTTTGTGTATATTCACATTGGCAAGGTTTTCTTATCATTCAAGGACATTAGAAATGGTTTTGGGCTTATTTATCCTAATGTATAATTTCACTCTAACAAGTATAATTTTTTATTTGATGATTGGATCAGGCTAAAATCTTACCAAAAGATTTCATAGGCTATTAAAATATTTTTAAAAATTTTATAGTGATCATACATAAAAAAAAAAGGGTCTATAATAAGGTTTAGAAGATACTGTGTGAGAGTTGTATTAGTATCATTGTTAACTTAGGATTATTTTTTCTATTTTATTAAGAACTCTTTTATTATTTTTTAGAATTGTTTAGGATGTTTTTCACCTGTTATAAATATGGTTATTTAACTTGTATTTAGAGTTTTTGTTTTTTTTCAAACTTTGATTTCAACAATTATTACTATATGTGAGATGTATTGCTTATACTTTTTGGTTCTTAATTAAACTACTCTGATTTATCAAAAAATTAACCAAATATCATGGCATCTTCTATACTTATTATTTGTGTCTCTTCATAGATATTAGATGGGAGTTTGGTTACTATAATCTTAGTGCCTCGATGCAAGTTATTATTGTGTTAAACCTAATTAAAAGCCTAAATTTAGCTTTATTGAAAATAGTCAATTTGACTGTGGGTTTTTGGATTTCTATATCCATAGGGTTTATATCATTTAACTCATATAATAAAACAACTTCATAACATAAACAAACCAAACACAATATTTGCAGTCAATATCATAACATCAAGTTTCCACACCGAGACCAAGTCATTACACCTCGAATAAACATGTTGCAATTCAATCCTTCCAATCCCATTATGAGATATTGATTTCAACCTTATTCCACCATCAAAATTCATTTCCCAATAGCATCATACCTTTAGGGTTGTCACACATAAGTGTGGACCCCAACACTTTAGATATCACAATCATTCATAATAATCTATAATCAAATTGTTCATAAATCATCATCAATAATCAATATTTTTTACATAAAAATTCAACAATTTATTAATAATGCTTCAAAAATTAATTTGGTGTTTGAAATTGAACTTTTAAAATGGATAATGTTGACTAAAGGTGACTGGAATAATCTTGATAGTTAGGTCAATTTTGATAGTGTAGGCGCGTGAGAACACGAACTGTTATTATCATTCATGCATGGGACATGCACGCCTTTATTGGTGATGCTTCTTGGTGGATCGAAAGAGCCTCCTTTTTGCTTCTTTGTTTTACACCAAAAATGTAAATCATCACCACTTGAGGTGAGAGAACAAGTCATAAGAAGCTTTAACCATTTATTTTTCCTTCTCTCTCTCTCTCTCTCTCTCTCTCCATCTCCATATGGGTTGTTGTTGCTGCTTTCAAATTCTATTACTATAATGGTGTTGTTAGAGGAGCAATGGTCGTGTTTCTACAACTATGATGGTCGTGTATGCTGCTAATGATAGGGGGGAAAAAGAGAAAGGTTGTTAGATTTAAGTTAAACAAGTTTCTTCTACTTAGGAGTGTTGCTGCTTCTTCATCGACGCTTCAGGTGTTGTTGTTGTGGGAGGCTGGACTACTTCTTGGTGGATGTGGCTTGTTGTTGGTGTTTATGAGGAAGGAGAGAGCTATGGGATTTTTCTTTATTTACTAAGAGAAAGAGAGAGAGAAAGAGAGATTTTTGAATTTCTCTATTTTTTTTCTTCTTTTTCTTTCTAATCTCTTGTAACATTAATTTTTTTTTTAATTTTTCCTCGCCAAGATTTTCTCCTTTTATTCTCTCTAATTGTTTTTATAAAGGCTAGGAATTTTTTTCTAAAATTTTAGTTTCCCCACTCTTTCTTTCCTCCTTTATTTAAACAACTATTTTTAGGAATATTCTTATTTTTCATCCCTTATTCTAAGAATATTCTTATTCAATTTTTTTTTCTTTATTCCCTGTTTTTCACTTTATCCCACTTGTTCATTTTTCTCTTTATTTTGATTTTGTTTTTTTCTTTAAAAAAACAACATCAATTTAATAAGAAAATTAATCCAGAATTATGAAATGATCGAAATGCATTAATGATTGAAATGCATTGAAAACATATTTTTGAATTTTAATTTTCAAAAAGGTTGAAATTTATATTTAAAAAAGGCATGAATGGTTGAGATGCATCTAAAACATAAAATGTTTTATTTGTTTTATCTTTATTTTTTAGAAAATAGCTTGGTATTGAGGGTAAAAAATTAGATTATGACATGTGTGACAAGGAGAATAAGGATGATTTTGATTTACTAGGTTATGTTTAATCCATATCCACTCAAATTTTAAATGATATTCTTTCCTTTCCACACCCCCAGTCATTTAATATTTGTAGTTACAAACCTATAAAGCCTACAAATCTTTTTCTTATATCTCATTGTGTTAAGATGCTTAAGTCAATTGAGTTTTTTATATTTAGAGTTTATAAATTGCATGGTAAGATCATAAAACAAATTTGAGAGAGTAATGAAAAATATAAATTGTAAGTTAATCTACATAAGTATCATGACACATTTAATGTTAGAGATCATTTCATGATACATATTAGATCCGAATGGTATCCTTTGAAAACCAATAAAAAATTACAAGCAAGTAGTGCTATAATATTTATAGTATTACAAATAGTTTGATCAAATACTTATGTTATTAAACTGTGACTAAAATCAACAAGATTGAGTTTCTTCAACTCTAGGAGAGTTGGTGAAGACACAGACACTAGACTCATACCATAAATTATACATGTGTATGAGCGGAGACAATGGAGGATAGCTCAACCCACTTTGATTAAGCAATTAAGCATGTCTAAGCCATGTTACTGAATTTTTATTTGAGTTTATTAAATATGCTTAATTTATGTTATTTTATTGGATAATTCTATTTTGTGGTTATTAAAGCCATTTTATTGTGATTAGTTGTTTTTCTATTTTTTTCTATTATTTTTTTATATGTTAGACAATTTTGTTGAATTAATAAAAGTTACAGAGTCTTTCCATTCTCATTCATGAGCTCCTACTTCTTCCTTTTTCATTCTTCTTTCTTTCCTTCCTTTTCTTCTTTTCAAATCTTGCTTGTCCTGGATTATTAACCCTACAAAGTGGATGTCATTTGATATGATTGTTTAGATTCTAATATGTACAATGTGAGATTATAAATTATAGAAAGAGAGGAAAATATTTTATTATAATTGGAAAACAATGCATCCACCACATTGTAAAGGATTTTAATTAGTTGTAATTGCTCTCAACACTAGTTGATGTCGTTATCACCATTTACTTCTATGTAACTATAACATAGAAGATACAATCCACCACCCATTATGATTGTACAAATTTAAATGTCAAGGATGTACATGACTTATTTTTCACTTAATCATGTTGTCAGGACATGGGGGTTCAACTAGTTACTTGTGGTTTCTCTTCTTTTTTTTTCATGCTAGTGAAATACAGACATTCTATAGTAGCAAACTAGATAGGTTGCCCACGCGTTGTCGCGATCTGTTTCTAAAAACACGTGCTTTGTGAGACAATTAAAAGAAAAGAAAAAAGCGTTTTTTAAGCATGCAATCAAGAGCTGGTAGCATTAAAATGTATATGATTTGACTTTAAGATAAATAACATGCAAAAAATTTATTTAAACTGTCTCGAATTTCATATAAGAATTAAATTGTAAAATGTAAAGGGACATCAATCTAACATATGCATTTTTTGATTAACTCAAAACAAAAAGTGGCATGATGAACAAAAAGAGTATGGAAGCCCAACTTTTGGGTGAGAAGTGAGGTCCCAACAACTGTTAGAAGTAAAAAGTAATAATTGTTTGTCAACTCTTTATTACTACAAGGATCTGAATAACTTAGTTAAATGTCTGCAAAAATATTTTACTTATTTATTTGTGTTTGGATCCAATATATAAAATAAGTATAGTACATACCTCAAACACTCGTCATAGAAGGTTGGGCAAGTATTAGCTGAATATATATATATATATATATATATATATATAACTCCTAGATATAAATAGAAAAACTTATGCACGCATCTAATTAAATATGCAACCCAGGTTATTAATTGGTGTTATAATATCTAGACTGTCAAAAACTTTTTAACATGTCATTAAACTCGATGTAATGGTTCAAATTTTGAAAAATCCCAACTCGACTCTTTGCTTAGCTCGATTTTAAATTAAATCATATGGGAGTTGTCATAATATGACATTATTGATTAGGTAGGTCCGAAGAAATAAAATCAAAGAAAAAAATAAACAAGTGAGGTTTACCCTAAGCAACCCGCAAAACATGCAACCTAGGTTATGGACTCCACTGAGTTCAATTATTATTTTTTATTTTATTATATGATAAAAAATATCAAAAACGATTCACAATCAATCTAATAATACTAAATGATAAAATTCAATAAAAACTCAACATTGAAGGACGAGATTAAAAAAAAACAAAAAAAAAGCCAAAAAATAGAAACCAAAAGGAAAATTAAAAACAAGAAGAAGAGAGTCATGGGCATGTAATTAAACTCGGTACAATGGTTCAGATTTTTAAAATCCTGACCTGATTCTTTGTTTGACCTATGTTTTAAATTAAATTATATGGAAGTTACTCTAATATGACCTTGTCAATTGGGCATGTCCAAAGAAAAAAAGGAAAAAAAAATTATCAAGTTCATCTTAGTAAACCCGCCAAAGTTGCGATTCTGATTGTAAACACCAGGTCTGAGTGAAATTAATTTTTTTATTTTATTATAGGATAGAAAATACAAAAAAAAATAATTTATAATAAATTTAATATTAAATGATAAAATTCAATAAAACTCAATATTAAAGATGGAATAGAAAAACAATTGAAAAATAAAAAAAAACAAAAAAACAAAAGGACCAACCAAAAAGAGTCCAATCGTGTTGGGTTAGGTCTTTCACAAAATAGCCAGGAACGTGAGCTTGAAAGTGACCTACATGTCCAACTAAGATTTTTTTTCTTTCTTTTTACAAGGGGCTGATGGCCAGTTATTCATCTTTTCTTATTTATTTTTTTTTAAATATGGTTGTTAATGTAATCATGACTATAGATATAAATAAAGAGGTGCAGAGAATAATTCTAATTCTCAAACCACTGTATTTTTGGAACCAAAATAATACAAGTTTTTAAGGAAAAAATAAGGGTGAAAATGAGGCCTTCTAACTACTGCATCAAAACATAAGTTACCTCATAGACGCGACATTTCCTTTGTTGGACAAACCATTTCCCTTTCCCCACAAGACTAGTGATTACAAGAAAAGAAACTATCACTGAAGTGATCAATGTCTCCTAGTTTAACATGCTACTATCAACCATTGTTAATTCTTTACCATCACAAGCACATAGTTCCTTACTGACTAATTTAATTAAATTTCTTTTAAGGTGGACCATTTTGTTGAGTGCAAGGCAGCTAAAATAGGACCGGGTATTGGTGGGCCTATAAAGCCTATGATTGGATCTGGAAATTAAAGTCAAACAGTGGCAGTGCCTCAGTCGTGCAGCCAGCCCAGCAGATATCTAACCTATGGGCTAATTCACTTAACAGTAAGAACCAAGTTGTAGGACATGATTTGCCATGCAATAATAATACCCTTCATTCTCCTAAGTCCAAACAAATGTTGACAATTTTGTTTCAAATGGTGTTTTCTTTTTAGTGTTATATATATATATATATATATATATATATATATATATATATATATATATAACTTCAAAAATAAATTAAATGTAAATTATGCAATTTAAATTTTAAACACAATGCTAAGTATCTAAACACAATTTAAAAATTTAAATATTCTTATTTACTAACATTATTGTTAACCTACTCTATTGGATTTTTTTTTAATATAAAAAGAAACATCCAAGAACAACTAATGTTTTTCTAGTAAAAAAAATATCTTAAAGAAATTAACATGATATGACCTAATCAACTTAATAAGTTCAAAAATAATTTGGATGACAGGTAAAAATATAATTTGACTAAAAAAATTCATGATGACATCTGTTTTATAAAAAAATATTGAGATGACAACATATTTTATCAACCCGAGTCAACTTTCCAAATCCACAACCCGGATTATAAGACCATGATAAACCAAATTGAAATAAATTATGAAATTTATGTCTCAATAAACTCATTGTTGAATGATAAAATTGTAAAAAAAAATTCAATCTAAAAAAAAACACAATAAAAAAACCTAAGTTTACCCGAGTTACTTAGAAAACCCGTGACTTGAATTAGGAGACTGAGATAACTTCATAAAAACAAATTGAAATAAATGACAAAGCCTAATTCATAATCAAATAAATGTTGAAGATGTTGAATGACAAAATTAAAAAATATATATATCAATTAAAAAAATAGATAAAAAAAACTAGAATCAACTTGGTTAACTTGTTAAACATGTGACAAGGGTAATGAGTAACAACTTTAATGTAATAATCACTTTCAACTTTATTTATTTACATTCTATTAGTAAAAACCAAGGATTTGTTTTTTTTATTTTGACAGAGTTTCTCCTAAAATTTTACATACCAAGTTATAAACATTTATACTCTCAATCACTAATGTTAATTTTCAAATTTCATTCCTGATTCAATCATCCTATATCATGTCTCGTTCGGGATTAACCATACTTTCCAATTCACCAAGTATCTAGACATCAATAACCATCATATCACATAAGTATTTAAAGAAAATTAAAATATGAACAAAACATGTGCATTTAAAGGAATTCAATATATATAAATAACTATTACCTATTTTCAATTACTTGGCACATCACTAATATATATTTAAATAACAGTTTAATTATCAATTCTTCTAATTATTACAATTTTTCAAAGTAATGGTATTTAATTTATGTGTCCCAAACACTATTCTAAATACATACCTATTAACATATATCTATAAACTTACAATATGACAACGATTCATCATATCTAACTAGATGATTCAAATCCTACTCCCTCCTAGTCTTATATGACTTGTGATGACCTTGTATTTATACAATTATAATATAAAATTTAATTACTATTTCACCCATAAACTTATTATTCAATATCATTCTTAATATTACTTTTAACACAAATAATACAAATCAATTCATTAAATTATAGATCACATTTTCAACTATCCAACATTAATTATTCATTTCAACAACATTACCTTATACATGTTGTCGCTCCCTCGCATGGAGCACGGCATCGCAGTGACCCTCCCCGGGGCGGGGATTGATTTCGGGGTTTTTATTTTGTGAATAAAGGAGTTGCCACCTAGTATTATGATCACTAAGAAACCTAACTGGTCTTTCAGAGATTCTAAGGCAAGAGATTGGTTGCGTAAATGGAAGGTTTTAGCACCCCTAGTACGTCTTACCTAAGGTAAGCTGCTTGGTGTTTGGTTTGCCTTACGATTGCTATGGTGTTGGTGTTTTCTAATCAGTTTTCGTAGGAAAGGTTTGCTATGATGAATGGACTTGGGTTCAAAAGTCTAAAAGAAAAAACTTTGGCCAATATGAATCATACCTTTAGATATGTTTATAGAGTGTCAAGGAGAGCTGATGCATATCTCTTGAAATCTGTGTTTGATTGAGACTAATTTTATAACCTATGATATAAGAGATAGTTAAGATAGAAATCCAAGGAGATTCAATGTGCTTAAAAGCTCATTTTTCCCTTAGTATTTCAAGAGTTCGCGACTCGTAAATCGCAAGGAAGAGGAACCAAAAAATTCAGAAATCTAAGAAAATTCAAAGTGCTTTAAAAGCCTATTTTTGCCCTGGTGTTCCATACTTTCACGGCTCGTAAACCGTGGAGCCAAAATTAAAATGTCCTCAATTATAATCGAGGTTTCTTTCAATAATGTGTGATGACTTATTATTCCTAGAAAAATATTTTGGATATTTACCATTTAGGGTTTTTTTATCCAAATATTAACAGTGAATAATAACGAAATATTCCAAATAATATTTTGAATATTAATCCTTTTGGGATTTCTTTAACCAAATATTAATGGTGAATAAAGTTGAATTCCCCCAAAATAAGATTTTTATAATTTTGTAATATTGGCTAACACCCTTTGGAATTTACAAACATGTTGTAAAATCCAAAATGCAAGAAAATAATTTTTGTGTTTACGAAATCCATGCTAAAACACATTTTCTTTTAAACTTCAAATATTTGTTTATTTTTTTAAAAAAGGAATGTTCAAAATATGTTAAAGTATTGGTCGTATGCAACACACAAAAACATTTTTATATTTTTATCAAAACAAGAGCATCATAATTCTAATGCAATGTCCGTGACTCATGACCTATCTTCTTTTACCAATATGGGAGACGCTCCCATACTAGTTTCATACAAAAGAAAAATGGAAAACGGGAAGAGTGAGCTGATGATGAAGAACTAACAACCCCCTCCCCCACGGTTCCTCATGAACTAACAAAAGAAAAAAAAGATAAGGAACCCGCAAACTTTAATAAAAAATAACCATCTAAGCTCAAAGCCACGGAAGGAAACAGAAGACAAGCATTCATTGTATTGTCAAAAATATAGAAAATGAAAGTGCAAAGCCATAAGACAAAATAGGTTTTTAAAACATTAAAACAACCAGATTTATATCCGACAAGGGGGAAGAAAGTTGAGACTTATACCTGCAGGTCTCACTAGTCTTAGCTGCAGAGGATGAAATACAAACCCTAACGATCGTTTCTGTCAAGGTTTAGCAGTAAAGCTCCTTCTTTATATGCTACAGATCTTCCTCGTTTCTGCAGGTCTCACCAGTTTTGATAGACGAAAGTTATGTCCATGTTTAGCAGCAGAGCTTCCTATCTATGTGCTTGTAGATCTCAAACGTTTCTTCTCCTCCTTTTCCTCTGTCTCTTTCCCCCTATTTTCCCCTTCTCCTCGTTTCTTCTTCTATGCTCTGTATCCTTTTTTCTTTCTTTCACGTTCTAGTGAAGGTTTTTTTTTTTTTTTGTCTCCCAGTATCAAAGAAAAGCCCCCTTTCTTTCTCCTTGTTTTTCCTGCTTCTCTCCCCCTTTTTTTTTTTCTTTAAGTAAGTAGAGGCAGCGTATATATAGTATATACAAAGCTCTTATTTAGGAAACAAAATACACTAATCTACGATGTAAATCTCAGCTAATCAAACAGAGAAAGCAGATTAGGAAACCAGAATATTCTGATTGATATTTTGATGATTCCAGTGGTTATTTTCCAGTGATTAACTCTTTTATATCCTTCCACAACTGGCAATGTGAGGCACCAACTATTTCCTTTGGATTCAGGCAGAAAAAACGTGCTTTTACATTCAAAAAAAATAAAGCGAGAGAATCATGGAAACCAGCAGGGAATTGCAGAGAAAAGGAAAGAATTTGCAGACGGGGGGTTATTCTTAAAATGACAATAAACAGTACCATGCTAATTAAATCCCATGGGGTTGTTTTGTGCTACCAAGTTCCAAACGGTGGTGTTTTTTGAGTGGGATATATGAGGGTAAAAAATGGAGCCGCTGGTTTTGTGAAAAGAAACAAAAATATAATCCAACGCGGTAGTCAAATAACAGAAATTATTGTGATGTTTTCTGATCTAGTCCTTGTTTTTTTTCAACGAAACTAAATAACTTTCCCAAATTTTAAATTGGTTTTAGATTATTCTGATAAATTCTTGAAACATTAAATCGGGTCTCTCGAATCAGACCTGCAAGCTCAGGAATCCTTCTCACGGCAGGATTCTCTACTTTTACACTAGACATTCAAACGAGAATATCTTGAGCTTCTAATATCGAAATAAGACGATTCAAAAACCTAAATTCATGTAGACGTACAAGACTACAACTTTCATGAAGGATTTAAAATGGGAAAATTTTGTTTTGAAGAACAAAATTGCAAAAACTCGGGTTGGAATCCTTCTCGCGGCAGGATTCTCCACTTTCACATTAGATATTCAAATGAGAATATCTTAGGCTTCTAATATCGAAATCAAGAGATTCAAAAACCCAAATTCATCTACGCATACAGGTCTACAACTTTCATGAAGGATTCAAAGTGAGATAAATTCGTTTTGAAGAACAGAATGTGGCTGCAATCTGGTTGGTCAAAAGGATATCATGATTTGATTCGAAAACTGACAATGCTGAGCATCCCAATCTGACTGAGAGTCTGACATAAGAACAATGAGTCCTATGACCCAATAAAGGTGCAATTCAATTCTTTAATATGTCATGAATGACATGACACGATCAAAGAGTTGATGTCTTATCCCAAGTGCAGGAGTGTCATAGTAATAAATAACCCGGCAAGACCGGGGTCGAACCACAGGGAGGTTAATTGTATAAATTATAATTAATAAAACAACAACAACAACA
>Ga0325414_1001337_pt1 | contig 23500 bp, 15 predicted proteins | sample PopdelMetagenome_8_FD_206183 | JGI IMG/M metagenome (GOLD analysis project Ga0325414, IMG submission 206183) | Populus deltoides microbial communities from Bellville, Georgia, United States - Leaf-PdKOR-R3 | ecosystem: Host-associated > Plants > Phyllosphere > Phylloplane/Leaf | place: USA... | reverse complement strand
TCAGTTTCGTTGGTCTCAGTTACCAGGTAAGCTTCTCTTACTTTCCATTTTGATTACAACATACAATTTTGTTTTCATTGTTGTTGTTTACTGTTCAAGTGAATTATAATTCACTTGAACAATAAAAAGGGGATTGCATGCGTGATTTCTTGCCCAGCCGGGTCACTGGTTTGGGCTAGCGACCCTGTTAGGCCTGTTGGGTCCAACCCCGTCACACGGGCCGGGCTGGGCCCCGCCCGAAAAAATATTTTTTTCAAAAATTATTTTCAAAAAAGATCTGTGATTTTTCGTAAATTTTTTACTTTATTTTGATCAATATTGGTTTGTATTTTTATACTGTAAAGATACAAATCCGGTATTAAAATACCTAGTTTTAGTCAAAACATTTTTAAAAAATTTATTTTCATGCATACGGCCAAGTCTCTCAAAAATAAAAATAAAAAAAATCATATTGTATTTTCATATAACAAAGAAAATTTCAAAAATATGTATTAGCATGCATTTTGGCTTTAATAACCAGTTTATTAAAGTCACGAGAACTAGGCCAATATTTCAAAAAATTCCAAAAAAATTATTTTGTTTTCTTATAATATCTGGGATTACGACCTTATATGTAAGATGTATTTCGGATATTAAATTGTATTTCGGATAAGATAAGGATCTCCTTACCGAGGAGGACTTTTCTTAAACCATAGACGGACCAACAACTAGAAAACACGACAAGACCTTAGATTTTATCAGACAATAAAACAATGCAGCTTACCTTAGGTAGGGCGTATTTGGGGTGCTTATACCTTCCCTTTACGCAACCAGTCTCCATACCCGATCTCTAAGACCAGTTAGGGTTCCTAGTGACCAACATACTAGGTGGCGACTCCCATTCTATTTTTCCACTAATAAAAGATAAGAATTCCTTATCTCCCCACATTTGCCACATAAGATAGATTTTAAGGGTGGATGTTTTCGCCAGCTACACCGCACACGTGCGACAGATATTTTTATTTATTTAATAAGTAATTACTTCTTTTTTCTGCCACATGTTAGACTTAATGTTTCACAATGTTAGTAATTAACGTTGGTATGTGATGAGGTGTGTCCATATCCGCAGCATGGTAGGTCCACCATGAGATATTATCCCACATGGCTTCTGGTGGGTTTTGTACCTTAAAAAACATCTCGTAATGAGAGAGATGTCCTTGATGTCATATAAGCAACCAAGGTCCTCATCTCCTAACTGATGTGGGATAATGGTCCTCATCAGAGCTCCCCAGACGAGGGGCTTGGGTAGAGCACACACTCGTTTCCCCAAACGGCGCCAACTGATGGGGTGTGTCCATATCGGCAGTATGGTAGGCCCGCCATGAGGTATTATCCTACATGGCTTCTAGTTAATTTTTTCCCTTAAAAGATGCCTCACAACGAAAAAGATTCTCTTGGTGCCATATAAGCAATCAAGGCCTTTGTTTCCTAACCAATATGGAATAATGGTCTCATCAGTATGGATTTCGTTACCACATAAGAATGAAAAGCATCCCTTCTTCTGTTCTCCTTCGAGACGTGCCCAAGCTTAGTCTTTGTCTTCCAGAAGGGAAGAGGAGACAGAGTCGAGCCCGATCCACCAGTTGTTTGGGGTTTTCTGCGGTGACGCGTTGAACAGACGCGCCGCCACGGGCCCTGCAGTTCCAGAAGTGTTCCTCTGCAATTCCTAGATTTTTTAGGGGCTATTTTGTAAATTTGAAATTGTGTAATGTAATTTTTGTTTAGTTGTTTTGAATTTGTATTTTGAAATGTGGATGTAAAAAGAAAAAAAGAAGAAGAAAAAATATATAGTAAAAGTGTATATGTCTGTTTGTATGCTTTTTATGGATGTTTTTTTATTGCATAGATTAAAGAAGAATTTAATATTTTGATTTGCTCACAGTTCAGAATTATTAACTTATACATAAGTTGTATTTCTAATATCCGATGAAAAGATAAAATTTTTAAAATTTCCTTAATATATCAAAGCCACGAAGCAGCTTACCTTAGGTAAGGTGCGTTAGGGGTGCTAATACCTTTCCTAACCACAATCAGTCCCTTACCTGTGAATCTCTGACAAGACCAGTACATTCGGGTTTCCTAGTAACCCTTCAATGAAATACTAGGTGGCAACTCCAACGAATCAATCAAGCAACGAAAATGAAAAATCCCCAAGCAGATGCCGCGCAGGTAACGTGCGACAGAATGGCGACCCCACTGGGGAAGGTACTGTTTCTAACAATATTGGACTAAGCTTTGTGTATTTTATGTGTTTAAGTTTTTATACTTTTGTCTTGTTTTATTTTTGTTTTGTCCATGCATTTTTAGAATTGTTTCATGCATCACTTGTATTTATTTTTGAAAGCACACAAGCTCCTAAGTTAGGTGGTGAATTAGCGATCTGCCCTATGACTATTGGTCAGGGTTCAGATGCATAAAAAACCCAACTCATATCTGAGTGCCTGCTTGGTAATGATGGGTATACGTACCTTAACCATTTCTTGCAACGCCTCTATACTGTCTTTACAAAGATCGTCACTGGACAGATATGAGACCCTTTTGAGACCAGATAGAAAACATATCCATGTTCACATAATGAATATAACTTGTCCTTAGGTTGTATGTGCCATCATTATTTGCATCAGGGTAAACTCTTCTTGAAGCATCTTGAACTCAAGACTTGTGGGTGACACAATGACCGTCACTTAGAAAATTTTCATTGTAGAGTTTGGGCAAGAATCATGATTCTTGTTTCATCATAGGTGGCGACTTCAATGAATCAATCAAGCAACGAAATGAAAAATCACCAAGTCAGTGCCGCGTTGGTGACGTGCGACAGGGCGTATTTGGGGTGCTCATATCTTCCCTTTATGCAACCAGTTTCTGTACCCGATCTCTGAGACCAGTTAGGGTTCCTAGTGACCAAAATATTAGGTGGCGACTCCCATTCCATTTTTCCACTAATAAAAGACAAGAATTCCTTGTCTCCCTACATTTATTACATAAGATAGATTTTGAGGGTGGATGTTTTCGCCAACTACACCGCACACGTGCGACAGAATGGCGACTCCATTGGGGACTTTGTGGACTAATCTTTGTTTTTGTCTGATAATTGTGTTTTGTTTGGTTTGCGTGTTTTATGTTAATAAGCTTATTTTATTTATTTATTTATTTTTCCACACTTTAATTTATGTACATATATGATCATGCATTGTATAGAAATGCCTCATGCATCACATACTTTAATTTTTGGAAAGCACACACAAGCTTCTAAGTTAGGTGGGGAATTAGCGATCTGCCCTATGACTATTAGTCAGGGTTCAGATGCATGAAACACCCAACTCATATCTGAGTGCCTTCTTGGTAATAGTGGGCATATGTTCCTTAATTGTTCTTTGCAACGCCCCCACACTGTCTTTACGAAGATCATCACTGGGCAGATATGAGATCCTTTTGAGACTAGATAGTCAACCAACCTTTGTCTCACTTAATGAATATAACTTGTTCTTAGGTTGTGTGTTTTAGTTTTTGTTTTGCATCAAAGTAAACCCTTCCTGAAGCATCTTGAACTCAAGACTTGTGGTTGACACAATGGCCGTTACTTAGAAAATTTCCATTATGGCGCAAAAATCAAAATTCTTAGGGTTACGACCATGTGTCAACTTTAGAAAGGCGAGCTCATCATATAAGAAACATATTCGTACATTTATCATACATACCGTTAGGTTGAAATATAGGTCCCCCCATCCAAGATTTGCTACACCTGAAAGATGGATAATGAAGAAAAAGCTCTATTGGAGGCCCATTATCAAAATGAAATTGAGAGCATCAAAGGTGAAGTAGCTAGACTTACAGATCTGCTTAAACAAGTGCTGAGCTCCAAAAATGAAAAGGGGATTTTTGTACAACCTCCTGTGAAAACACCATCAATCCACGTCCTAGGGACATCTCAAAACTTGGGGGCAGATTCAACAGCAGAACAACATTTTGTGCTTATCGCCCCTATCCCGTCAAGTCAAGCTCCCATCACCATGGATTTAATAGCAGATGGACCCCCTGGGAATAGATCCACTGATTTTGTGAACTATGACAAGTTGTCTGCTCTGGAAGAAAGATTAAGAGCAGTTGAGGGTAATGATTGGTTTGATCCCATGCGAGTAGTTGAAGTGTGTTTGGCACCAAACATCATAGTACCAAAGAATTTTAGGACACCAGATTTCATCAAATACACTGGATTGGAATGTCCAAACACTCATCTTCAATCTTATTGCAATAAAATGGCTGAGTTGATTTATGATGATAAGCTATTGATCTATTTTTTGCAAGATGGTCTGACGGGATCTGCCTTAAGTTGGTATATGAGGCTGGACAATGCTAAAGTTAAGAAATGGAAAGATTTGGTGGAGGCTTTTCTTAAGCAGTGCAAGTTCAATCTTGAAATTGCTCCTAACAGAACCATCCTAATGTCTATGGAGAAGGAAAACCAAGAGTCTGTGAGCTTATACGCGCAAAGATGGCGAGATAAGGCAACATATGTTCAAGCTCCACTGATAGATACAGAAATGGTGATGTTGTTTGCCAACACCTTTCAATCCCCTTATTATGCGCATTTAATAGGAAGCTCGGCTCAACATTTCCATGAAGTTGTGAGGATTGCTGAAAAAATTGAAAAGGCTATAAAGAGGGGAAAGATTAAAGATTCTGTCATGAATTCTAGAACAATGATGAGAGATGACTCTGGAGGTGGATGAGCAAGAGGCAAGTTGAGTTTGTGAAAGGTGATGTCATTGGCTATATTGTCCCCCGAACATCTTCAGAATGACAAGTGATTGAAAATGCTTGCTAAGAAAGTTGGTCCAAGAATGGCGATGAATTGTCAATTATATTGTTATGGAATTTTGTCATTTTGCATTTTGTTTTGGGATCACATCTCATTCTTTAACAAAACATGTCTTTTCTTGGTCTCTTTGTTGTTTTGAAGTTAGGAGATGTTTATCATTTCATTTTTGACAAAATATTTTGATTGAACTCCAACATGCAATTAAGGCTAATCAATCTTGAAAGATTAAAAGTATTTTGATTTCAGAAATGACTCGATGTTGGTTAAAATGATATGGGGTGCCCAAAAAAATTTTAAGCTCACACATGAAACTGAATCACCCACCATGTAGCTAAGTTTTAGTAGTATATATAATGACATGTAATGGATTCAGTAGTTATGGACTCATGAATCAAGGTTCTTGCAAGTCCAAATCATTACACTAGACGAGGTCAAAATTTATCGGTTCACACCAACCTTGCTTGAAATAAGAAAAGGCCATCTTTGTTTTATCCTTTCACAATACTGGAAATATATCATTTGCAATCCCATTTTGAGCCTGATAGAATATTCTTTTCAAAAGAAACCTTGACCAGGATCACACCTCACACTGGGGAAAATAAGAGAAGACAAAAGTGAAAGGGAAGGCTTAGAACAAAAGTCCAACGTTTGAGAGAGAGTTAAAAGAAAGAAGACCTAGACTAGGGCCATGTTAGAAAACTGTAAGAAAGGCTATGTGAAAGCCATATATATAAAAATAAAAATAAAATTACCTATAGGCAAAGATGAAGGAAGGATAATGCCTATTGAGTCTAGGAAAGACAAAAGAAGTTTCAATCAAGGAAAGACACAACAAATGTCAAAAGTCGATACCATAATAATAATAATAATAAAAACTAAGCTACAAACATGACTTTTAGCATCCAGGATAAAGCTCCTGATATTATCAGATGATTGATATTGATATTTCATCAAAGAAAAAGTTGGATTTGTATTATGACTTGTGTTAAGAGAATTATGATATTTGAGCTTAATAAGGTTATATGTCACTTTCTCTACAAAGACAACAAAAGAAAGAGTAATGATGAATAATTGATGTTGATCCTAGGTTTTTGAAACCCTCAAAAACCTTTTGAGCATGTAAATTCCTTTCTTTCATAGCCATAAATCATAGCCTACATTACTTACTTTTAAAAGCCATTTTCAATCAAGTAAGCAATTTGAACCGATAAATGGCGCTTTCAAAGCTTGAAGAGTTTTTTTTTCTATAGGAGTCGTGGTTTCATGGATTAAGCTACTTGTTATTATGCATGCTGATAAAATAAGTGCTAAAAAAAAGAAACAACCTTTCTTGATAAAGCTTGAGTTCTGACTTTAGCATCTTGTTTTTGAAATTCACAAAAAGATCACCTCATCACAGACTATCAAAAGATATACTCAAGAACAGAGATTATAATTAACACAAAGAACCAAGGAAAAAAGCCATTTTAATCTTTCAACGGGTCAATTTTTGTTTTCAAAATACAAGATACTCAAAGGACTTCATCTATTGAATGGCGAGTGTTGGGTCTTTGACCATAGAAGCTTGAATTTCAAAAAAAAATACTGACATCTCTCTGATTTCATTTCAATAATTAGACTTTGAAATAGACATGATCTTTGAAAAATGAGAGTTGATTCCCGAACAAGAAAGATTGTCAAACAAAAAGAGCACCGATCAAGTTTGCAAAATCTTGACAGAAGTGACATCAATACTTCTCGACACTTCTTGAAAAGTTGAGCAGCTGGGGGCAATACAGTGGACCTGAGAAGGAAAATAAGTAGTATTCAGATCAGCTAGGGGCAAAAAAAAGATTAAATAATGAATTAGTGACACTGAGGACAATAGTGTTCAAAGAAAGATAATCAAATGAACGAGCACTAAAGGCAAGTGAATGGCTGATTAGCAATTTAAGATGAAAGCGACACTAGAAAACCTCTTGATGAGTGCTGGTAGGATTCACACAGCTAATCAAAGAACGATTCTCGAGAGAATCCAGGAGATGAATGATTTGTTAAGCTCCTTCATGATGAATTAAGCAACACCACACTTAGGGGGCATTGTCAAGCTTGACAAACAGTGAAACCGGTAATCATCAAAGATAACCTAGGATAGGCACTGCATTTACGGTGGAGTGGATGACTAACACATGAACGGGCCAGTACAAGGAAAGAGCAAAGAAGGCTTTGGTTAGCAAACAAAGGCACCTTATGACGATGGAACATCAAAGAGGGGGGACCTATATTTCAAATCAGGTAAGGATGCATGCATGTCATCTAACCTCAAAGTATTGCACACATATTTTTATTTGTTACAGGAAAATCCTTAAAAAAAAAGTCCAACAAAATTGAAAGAAAAAAAAAAGAATCATTGAGTTGATAATAAAAGAGAATCATTTTTATGAACCTAGAACGGGAAGAAAAATGAGAAGAACCCTACCATTATGAAATTTTCAAGAAAAAAAAACAAGAAGAAGAAAGAAGCAAGTTCAAACCTTGCCAATAGGAAAAACATAGATTTTGGTTCAGGTTAAAGGGGATCGCCAGAAAAGATCTCAGTTTATCCTAACCACACAGATTTTGGTTCTAGATTGCCAAATGGGATCTCAGGTCGCCCATGAAAATAGACCTTGTGAGTGTGTGGGCCGGTCACCCCTGAAAATAGACCATGATGAACATGTGTGGGTAGGTCGCCCGTGAAAATAGATCAGTGTGAGTGAGAGGGCAGGTCGCCCATGAAAATAGACCGTGCAAGTGTGTAGGCCAGTCGCCCCTAAAAATAGACCAGGATGAACATGTGTGGGTAGGTCACCCGTGAAAATAGACCAATGTAAATGTGAGGGCAGGTCGCCCATGAAAATAGACCGTGTGAGTGTGTGGGCCGGTCGCCCCTAAAAATAGACCATGATGAACATGTGTGGGTTGGTCGCCTGTGAAAATAGACCAGTGTGAGTGAGAGGGCAGGTCACCCATGAAAACAGACCGTGTGAACATGTGGGTCGGTCGCCCTTAAAAATAGACCAGGATGAACATGTGTGGGTAGGTCGCCCGTGAAAACAGACCAATGTGAATGTGAGGGCAGGTCGCCCATTAAAATAAACCGTGTGAGTGTATGGGCCGGTAGCCCCTAAAAATAGACCATGATGAACATGTGTGGGTAGGTCGCCCGTGAAAATAAACCAATGTGAGTGAGAGGGCAGGTCGTCCATGAAAATAGACCGTGTGAACATGTGAGTCGGTCACCCCTGAAAATAGACCAGGATGAATATTTGTGGGTAGGTCGCCCGTGAAAATAGACCATTATAAATGTGAGGGCAGGTCACCCATGAAAATAGACCGTGTGAGTGTGTGGGTCGGTTGCCCTTGAAAATAGGCCAGGATGAAAATGTGTGGGTAGGTCGCCCGTGAAAATAGACCAGTATGAGTGTGAGGGCAGGTCGCCCATGAAAATAAACCATGTGAGTGTGTGTCGGTCGCCCCTGAAAATAGACCAATGTGAATGTGTAAGCAAGTCGCCCATGAAAATAGACCAGTGAATGTGTGGGTAGGTTGCCCGTAAAAGTAGACCAATTTTCTTCAAAAGAGGTAGGTCGTCCAAGATAATAAGATCATTTTATTTTTCTTTTTCTTTACAAGCTTACTATGCAAGACATTGAAGATGTTTTTTGCTTCGTAAGCATTGTAAAGAGGGGATATTTGTTGTTATTCTTTTTTGGGTTCCCCATAAAAAATACAAAAAAATACACATCAAAAAAATATATTCAGAAGGAATAAAAAAAAATATGAGTGATAAAAGGATGCTGGAACTACCATAAAATGGCTAGGAATTGGTTGAGGAGGTTCAGAAATACAAGAATTGAAATTTAACAGTAAGAACCCTGTTGATAAGGAAAATTCAATTTGAGGAAGAAAAGTTCAAAATCAGATGTTTATGGACTCAATTAAATTTTATCCAATGTTTAATTGAATTTATGGAGGGTTTGATTGCAAGAAAATTGATTTCTTAAGTCAATTTAGGCTTTTATTGGAAGAAATTAAAGTTCTGGGTCCAATTATAATTTTGAAGAGTTGGTTTGGTCAAATCAGGGTCTTAATTGCATAATTATTGAAGTTTGATGGCTAATTAAGGACTTAATTGAAACAATCCAAAACCAAGGACTAAATCGGAAAAGGTGTTAAAATCAAGGGGTTTAATTATAATTTATCCGGGGAGCTTGATTACAAAAAATACAAAACTCCAATAACCATATCGAAAATATACATTTTGAATAAGAAAACGATGTCGTTTCAGAGGCACTATTCATTCTCTTCTTCAGGAGCCGTTTCAACAGACAGAGGAATTAATTCAGCAACAAAAGCCGCAGATTGCTTCAGTTATAGGGAGCGTTTCATAGCTAATGCACGCTGGCCGTTACTATTTTCATGCAATAACGCATGCATCCTCTGGCTATAAAAGCCAAAGGAGAGATCGAGCAGAAGGGACCCGAGGGGGTGGAGAAATGGAGAAAGCATAAAGAAAACAGAGGGAGGGAAAAAGATTTAAAAATACACATAAAGCAAAAAACAGAGAGAGGGAAGAATAGAGGAAGAACTGAAGAAGAGAGAGCTTCGACCTATCAGCTTCACCATCGTCTTTGTCTCCAAGCAACAACTTCGCCTCCAGCTGCACCAGAGAAACAGAGGAGGAAAGCAACGAGACAGCAGGAAAAAAGAGGAAGAAGAGAAAGAAAGGAGAGAAACAGAGAGAGTGAACGTGGGTGGAGAAAAGAAAAAGAAAAAATAGAGGGAGAGGGGAAGCAGCACGAGAGGGTGACAGAAATGAGCAGAAGGAAAGAATGTAAGCATAGAAAATCATAGAGACCAAACCAGTGCTGTCATCGTCTTCATCAGAACCAGTTACTACTGATCGTGAGCCAAAGTTTTAGCACTGTCAGTTTCGTTGGTCTCAGTTACCAGGTAAGCTTCTCTTACTTTGCATTTTGATTACAACATACAGTTTTGTTTTCTTTGTTGTTGTTTACTATTCAAGTGAATTATAATTCACTTGAACAGTAAAAAGGGGATTGCATGCGTGATTTCTTGCCCAGCCGGGTCACTGGTTTGGGCCAGCGACCCGGTTAGGCCTGCTAGGTCTAGCCCAGCCACATGGGTCGAGCTGGTCCCAGCCTGAAAAAATATTTTCTTCAAAAATTATTTCAAAAAAAGATATGTGATTTTCCGCAAATTTTTTACTTCATTTTGATCAATATTGGTTTGTATTTTTATACTGTAAAGATACAAATCCGGTATTAAAATACCTAGTTTTAGTCAAAACATTTTAAAAAAATTTATTTTCATGCATACGGCCAAGTCTCAAAAATAAAAATAAAAAAAATCATATTGTATTTTCATATAACAAAGAAAATTTCAAAAATATGTATTAGCATGCATTTTGGCTTTAATAATCAGTTTATTAAAGTCACGAGAACTAGGCCAATATTTCAAAAAATTCCAAAAAAAATCATTTTATTTTCTTATAATATCTGGGGTTACGACCTTATATGTAAGACGTATTCCGGATATTAAATTGTTTTGTCGACATCAGAATTACCCGATAAGATAAGGATCTCCTTACCGAGAAGGACTTTTCTAAAACCATAAATGGACCAACAATTAGAAAACACGACAAGACCTTAGATTTTATCAGACAATAAAGCAATGCAGCTTACCTTAGGTAGGGCGTATTTGGGGTGCTCATACCTTCCTTTTATGCAACCAGTCCCCGTACCCGATCTCTGAGACCAATTAGGGTTTCTATTGACCAACATACTAGGTGGCGACTCCCGTTCCATTTTTCCACTAATAAAAGATAAGAATTCCTTGTCTCCCCACATTTGCCACATAAGATAGATTTTGAGGGTGGATGTTTTCACTAGCTACGCCGCACACGTGCGACACATATGTTTATTTATTTAATAAGTAATTACTTCATTTTTCTGCCACATGTTAGACTCAATGTTTCCCAATGTTAGTAGTTAACGTTGGTATGTGATGGGGTGTGTTCATATTCACAGCATGGTAGGTCCACCATGAGGTATTGTCCCACATGGCTTCTAGTTGATTTTATCCCTTAAAAAAGTCTCATAATGAGAGAGATGTCCTTGATGTCATATAAGCAACCAACGTCCTCGTCTCCTAACTGATGTGGGATAATGGTCCTCATCAGAGCTCCCCAGATGAGGGGCTTGGATAGGGCACATGACTCGTTTCCACAGATGGCGCCAACTGATGGGGTGTGTCCATATCGACAGCATGATAGGCCTACCACGAGATATTATCCCACATGACTTCCAGTTAATTTTGTCCCTTAAAAGATATCTCACAATGAAAAAGATGCCCTTGGTTCATATAAGCAACCAAGGCCCTTGTTTCCTAACTAATATAGAATAATGGACTCATCGGTATGGATTTCGTTACCACATAAGAATGAAAAGTATCCCTTCTTCTGTTCTCCTTCGAGACGTGCCCAAGCTCAGTCTTTGTCTTGCTGAATGCTAGTTTTCTAAACAAGAAGGTGAAGGGAGAATCACTCAATGGGAAGAATCAAAGAGCTCTAACAAGGTCTACAATCAGACTAGTCAATTTCCTCATAAGCTAGAACTATGAGTTCCACGTAGCCATGAACCTCTCCCGTGAAAACGCTATATGATTCCTACTGATCACCACTGTAAAGATGAGGTACAACATTTGCATTTGCATTTGCATTTTGGAGGTTTCTAGATCATCAAACAGACCCCAGCAGCCACAATAAAAGCAATCAAATTGATGCAGCACAGGAAGTTGATATTTGGGATTTTGATTGATTGGCAATATGGAACTTTAGCTTTTAAAGTTCAAAGATCCTGAGCAACTATAAAATGGTAAAAATATTGTGTTTAAAAATGATGTTTCGAACACGACTAGCAATAAGAGCACAACAGCCACTGCTTCCTCTTAACAATTTAGATATCAGTAATGATGCCTTGACAAGCTGCCTAATCGATCAGCCATTATTTCCGTATACAATGTTTTGATCATGCTGAGCATCTGTTATTTTCTCTATAGCCATGTTAGCAAAGTTGCTGCTAACAATATCATTGATGATGCATGAAGATTCCTCAAGGAACTCGTTGCTCCGGTCGAGCCTGTTGGCCCTGTCACATTAACTGCTCTGTTTAGTCATAGAAAATAAGAATAGCATGGATAATGTGTTTGAGATGTTCATATCAAGAAAAAGAAACAATTTAAAGAGCAATCCACTCTCATGATCATGCACATGTTTTATACACGCAGGTATATCAGCAAAATAATTGAATTACCCATGTCTAAGATGCATGATGCATCTCAGGTCCTTTGCCCCAGTTTTAATTAAAAACAGCTAAAAAAGTTATTTCCACCTCATAATAAGATAAGCACGAATCAAGAGCACGTTGCTGGTTTTCATTTTCATATTCATGGCTTCGGTATGATAATCTAGTGGTTATTTCTTAAGTACTCTTGATACCTGTCTGAGAGCCCATATGCTTTGTAAATGTCGAAAAAAATTGGAAATTGTGTGGAGCCAAAAATAAAAAATAAAGGAAATTGATTATATAATGATGAATGATACCATTAGTTTTTGGCGAGGCTGAACTGCTAGGTGGTGGTGATGGTGGTGGCGGCGGCACTGGCGGTGGCGGTGGCAGTTGCACTGAAGGTGGAGATAGTAACTTGCCGAGCAGAAGACCAATGCAATCTTCTCCGAAAGAGCCTGGTAGAAAAATTAAAGTGTTAGGCCAATATAATCTAATGTTCAAAATCATAGTCATGGAGCCTCACAACAAAGTTATCGCATCACTTCCCCACAGAAAGGTCAATGTTAAATCTCCGAATCACTTGATAATGATAATTGCGAGATTCGAAATTATTTTCCCTTCTCTGGCAAGTTAATCACCACATGGACCCACCATGGTTTAACAATGGTTGAAAGATGATAACATAATTTGGTTGCCAAGGGAAGCCTGGCATACAGAATTTAGAACTTGGTTTCTAAATTGTTGTGATCAAACACATACAGTATTTTAAAGAAGCAAGAGCATAGGTTCAGCCATTTATGGTGGAAAGGAAAGTGTCTTACATTGTTTAAAACAAGCTAAGTCTGTCTCGTTACGGAGATTTGAAGAACCTTCGTTGCACTGGCATATATGTCCAGTTCCATTAGCCACACAAGTTCCATCACCACACCAAACAAGGTTACAGGCTGCAAAACAGAATGTCTTTGGTTTAAGATGCGTAGTGTTCACAAAATCAGTGACAAATATGCTAACGTTCAATGATATCTACGGTTTGAGAGATTGAGCGGTGGAGGTTGAGAAGCTGCAGGTGAAGGCGAAGCTCCATTGCCACATCCAAGATCAATTGTGCCTGCATGTATATACACAGTCATCTGGTTGTTGCTCTTATCTTGCCATATAAAAATTCAAAAACAGATATGGGATTGGGATTTCGTCTCTATGGAATCGAAAAACAAAAATAAATAAAAACCAAGCATGACACTGTGAGAACAGCTCATAAACTCTTTAAGTACTTAAAAATCCATGGTATACAAGCACAAATTCTACTTCCGGACACAGACATTACCATCATATCATTCAAACGATCATGAGCACCTCTCACTCAAAGATACACACACAGATAGGAGTGAGAGAGAGGAACTCACAGTTGGGAATAACGCAAGAGGGAAAGGTCAAAGGGCCAATCTCTATCTTCTTCCAACCAGAATGACATTCACATTCAAAACCTAGCAGTGAAGCATTAGAAGCCTTGCATGTTCCTTGCCCACAATTTATCAATGCACACACATCACCTGTACACATAAAAAGAAGGGAGAAAATCATCACCGCCATCAGTATATAATCAATCAGGACGTTTAAACCACAAGTAATTCCATAACCAAAACAAATAAAACTTGAAACACAATACTGCACAAATAACCTGAATTTCTTTGGGGAAAAAAGGTCTGATACACACACACACACACACACACACATATCGTTGCATGAGCATGAATTACCTTCTAATGTACTACTTACTGTCACAGCCATAAGGAAAAAGAGAAGAAGATGGATTTTGATTGTCCCCATGTTTTGGAATATGGAAAGAGCTTGGTAGTGCCTTCTGAGTATTTAAAGCAGGTTTTCCCAATATAAAAGCATTGATACACTATAGTCCTATTCTTCTACTAAACTTGGGGCATTCTAGTCCTTTTCAGCGAACCTTTTTTTATTTATTTTCTTTACTATATTAGCTTCTGTTTTTCAGAATTATATGGGATCAGGCATGCTTTTTACCATTTTTGCATTCTTTAAGAATTTAACATTCCTCACGCCAAAAGATAGTAGTTTTTTGCTTTTGATAAGGATTCAGATAAATATAGTTCATCATTTATGAAAATGTAAATCATTTAAATAATTTCTTCTTTATATTTTCTTTTCACTTGAAAAACTTAAAAATAAAAAGGTGATACTTCAACTTCGAACCAGTGACGTCTAAAAGCTATTTGAACAAGAATTTAAAACTCCCAATTTCGATGATTTATGTTAAACTGCCCAAGTTCATAATTGTAGCGGTTGTACTTTTCCTTAATGTGTTGCACTTGGGACAAGTGTGGCAACATGGTGTCGTGGTAGACCAATATAGGGTGCCCTACAGGCGAGACAAGCAATGCAGGGAAGGGAATAGTATTTCTACGTTGGATTTAGCCACGCAGGAGAGACAAATTCTGTGAATGAAAAGGCTAAAATAATTGAGAATATCGTTCCAGCTTCATTTGCTTGTCAATCCTTGCAGGCAATCAAGCAATCCCCTTTTTTTTTATATCTATTTAGGCAGTTGTTTGGAAATTTAACCATGGTTGCAATTCAAATGTTTTTTATTTAGAAATATATTAAAATAATTTTTTGAAAGATTGTTTTGGATAGAAATATCAGGTAGATCCCCAGGCATGTAGATAATTATTAAGCACATTTTCCCTTTACAATGCTCTTATGCTATAAACAAACAGTGACCTTATGATATAAACAAATAATCCAAATTATGTGCCGCGACAAGATGGAGCATAAAGTTGTATTTAACTACTCAAATCCCTTCTTGGGAGATCCATCTTCTGACATTTCTGCAGATTGCTAAAAAATGTAAGATTAATTTCTCTAACATGATCAAGTTTTTGGTCATCACATAAATTTTCACAGTTATCAAATTCATCTAATTTAAATGCATGCGTGACAGTTTTTTCTGTTTAATTTGCGAAGAGGAATGCTGCACAACCTGCAGCAAGGAAGGAGCATCTGTCAAGTAGTTAAGCATGATTTTAGTGTATTGGTTATATCAGCAATCAATCCTTGCCAAATGGACAAAAATATTTGGTAAGGAATTTTGATTACAGTTGCAAAATAGCAAAATGATATCAGCCCTTTCCAACAAATGGGTTACAATCAATGAAATCAGTGCCAAAATACAAATATCACCTCCAGTTAAAAACATTTGATGAAAATACCAACCAGGAGGAGTCTCAAGATGGGTTTCATCGCCCTTACGCTGATCCAAATTCTGAGAACCACTTCTCATGCTTCTCAATATCTGCTTGGGAAACACTGCGCTGAACCTTCCGCAAGGCCTCTTCAAAATCACACATCGCAACAGGATCCTTTGAAATCTCATCCTTAGGCATGTTCTTAATTTCATCTCGTGTCTTTCCTGCTATTTTGCGTCTCATGCCATTTAAAGAAGCATCCCTGCAAATATTCGTTAAATCATCTCCACTGTATCCCTCTGTCCTGCGAGCAACTTCATCAACATTTACATCGGTTGCCACCTGCATGATAACATTGTTAATCAATTTAGCACTTTGCTCCACACTCCAGAGTGAAGGCATCATATAGACTAGCATGGTTGAGAGCGTCATTTGCAAGGAAAATTTGCAACAACAGCACCAGACACAGCATTAAAAGGGAATGGAAGCAAACCCAAGCACCGACTGCAGCTCTACATAAATCAAGGATCTTATTCCTGGAAAGCAAACTTCATGTATTTTGAACAAAATGACAACAGGTCACGCAGACAGGATGAGTTTGTGATTCAGCCAGATAAGTCTAGAAGTGCAGATCGTATGATCAAGAAATGAAATTATGAAGGCATTCTATAATCAAGGCATAATCAAAAATCATCATAATGGTTGCCGTAGCATCAATGCTGTCACATGAAATTATGAAGATAGATCAAATATGCTCTCGTGAATGTTTGGATACAATACATGTTTATGACCCCAAGTCAAGAGCATCTAAATGAGTAGCCTAAAGACATTGATCAGAAATTCTTGCAATAAATCTAAAATGGCTAAATCAATTTGCACCTTCTGCACGGCATTCTCTTTAGTAACAAATATCCTCACAGAACATTTATAAATGCCAGGGAATGCTATCTTGAGATTCTCATAAAAGACAAGTTCAAAAAATAAAAATAAAATTATTATGAGGCCTTTATGTAGATCATTAAAATTACAGCCCTTTCATTCAACTCTTCATTATTCACAACAATTGAGTGAAATTGGCACCAGACAAGTAAATCAGGCAAACTATTTGAATGCCTCGGATTTTACTTATATCCTACCTTTTCTCAATAAAATCAAACTAGAAACCTAAACTTTCACTTATAAATAATTGAAATTGGAATTATGCAAAACCCCACTCAGCTATTGTCCACCTTTAGTTTCCATTTGCCACCTTATGGTGCTTAGCATGGCTCTTTAACCCCAGTGTTCGCTCAATTACATGGTTTATTACCAAGTGAAGGAATTTCCTTCAAACCCATAATACAGATTTTTACTACATAAAATGAAATAAGTGAATTCCATATTACAGTTTATTCATGGTGTTAAGAGTGAATTTCACCTACTCTCATTCTGATATCACAAAAGGTAATGTTGTATTATATTCACAATTTTCATTTTCTTGACAGAAAAGGGGAACAGAACAAAGGAAAGGGCAAAAAATATCATATCAATACCACCAGGTGAAAAAGTAAAGTCTGGCCTAACTATAACATCATAAAGAATGAATTACCTTCATCCAGGATCTGTAATATATACCAAGAATCAAAATGGAGAAAGAACTTAATCTAACAATATGGCAAAATATAATATCAGTTGGCACAGTCAATTACCTCAACAGTTTTCAAATTGATCCTAATAAGCTCCTTACGACTCTCGAATTTTGGAAGCGGAATGTAAATACGCTTTTCCAACCTCCTCCTGCATTGCATTTACATCACATTAGATAAAGCCAGAGTAATGACAATGCTGTATAACATCTTGGGCAGATTGCCATTTAGCATAAATCTTAAGAATTTCAGAAGGCAAAAAATCTCAAATATATTTATGAGAAGACAATCAACAAACCTTAGTGCTTCATCTATGTCCCAAGGAAAGTTAGTAGCTGCCAAAACCATCACTATTTTCCGACTGCCATCTTCACCAGTGGAACTATTGTTTACACCATCTACCTGGACCAGAAGTTCAGACTTGACCCTTCGAGATGATTCATGCTCCCCTGAAGCCCTGAACAATTGAAATCATACAAAACCACATTCAATCTAATAATAGAAAAAATAAAAGAATTTAACAATCAGTTCTTTCAAAGCAGAGCAAACAACTTCAAGAATTTGAATTCATGAGAAGGAAGAAATCAGTGCGCGCGCGCATGTGTGAGAGAGAGAGGGAGAGGGAGAGGTTAATGCACATAGAAGGCATATAAGAATTTAATGAAGACACAAACACTAACATGATGAAAGATGCAGGTATATAACATACAATCATACAGTCTACTGAAACTTCAACCTTCATGAGAATGGATGAAAAACTCACCCCCTGGCATTGCATAGAGAATCAATCTCATCAATGAAAATTGTACTTGGTGCGTAAGCTCGTGCTAGATCAAATAAGCATCGAACCATTCGTTCACTCTCCCCACGCCATTTTGAAGCTAATGTCGCAGATGAAACATTGAAAAATGTTGTACCACACTCAGTAGCAACAGCTTTAGCAAGTAATGTCTTCCCAGTACCAGGAGGGCCAAACATAAGCACACCTTTCCAAGGTCTCCTAATTCCCTGCCCACAAAAAAATATAATTAAAACTAGAAATGAAAAGACCAGCAACATTATTTAGACAAACGATCTATTTCGATAAGAACATCTTCCAGCATATGGTAAGATATCATCTTAATTCCAGAAAACATGATGAGTGGAATAACATAAAGAACCTAGAATCCACACATGATGAGAATGCAAACTACAATTGAAATACAGCTTCAAGCCTTCAACCATGTAAGAATACCTGGAAATATTCAGGCATCCACAAAGGAAGGACAACAGCTTCCTCCAGAAGACGTTTCGCTTCGCTTAGTCCAGCAACATCATCCCATCTTACTCCAGGACTAGTTTCCAAGACATCCCTTTCAAGCATCTCAGCCAAGTCAGGATCAGGTCCCTCATATTGCGGCCTCTTCTTTCCATCTTCAGCATCACCATTCTAACAATTGCACTTGCAGATTAGTTCACATGATGAAAACAATCTAGACATGAAATAACAATGATAAAGTATAATTCACATCATTCTTATTACTTGGAATCTTACGTTAAATCACCATGTGTGACACCAAGTGAAAAAAAATGATATAGACTAAACATTCCACAAATCCTATAAAAAAATTTAAGTGAAAAGAGAAAAGATCCCATGAAAAGGTATTAGTGCAATCCATCTGATTATAATAAAAAAGGCATTATCAACATCTGAAATCAAAACTAAATTTGTTTGAAAAGGTATAAAGTAAAAGAGTATTGCATTTGTGGAGAACTGCAACATGGATGCCTGAGAAACATTTGAAGACCAACTCCTCTTAGGATAAAACTAAACAGAATACAACCACATAAATTTTTCTTTTTCTTTTTCTTAGATTAAAAACAAAATTTATTATTACAATGATGGAAAAGAATAATACACAAAAAGAAAATAAGACAACCTCCCGAATAGCAAAAAGAAACGTTAACCTAGTTCAAAATAATAGCACTCCAATCCCTATGTATATCTGCTAAAGAAGTGCCATCAAAAGCATAACACTACAAAGAACGAAGACTATTGTATCCCACACCAGATGCTCTAATGAGAAATGGTAGTTAAAATCCTCTCATTCCTCTCCATCCAAATGCACCAAATGATTGATGATTGTACAAACAGCACATCTCCATAAAATATTATGATCTTTCTCCCTTCCAAACCCCACAAAAGAGACCAATAAAGACTTTCTACTCCGCTCCAGATCACCTAAGATTCACTAAATTCAAGACCTTACTTAAGAAAAAGAGAGGGATATAAAGACTATCCAAAAATAAGTAAAAAACAAAAAGACAACAAATTAAGCAAATTCTCTTCTACCACAAGTATTATTTCCTACTTGCCTATACTTGTTATTTATATTCAAATATATTATCACCACAGAAGTTCCAAATCTAACACAACATATCCCCAGGACCATCCAAAAGCTTAATAGTTATATAGAGTTTCTACCACATTAAGCTGGGATGAAAGGCTTTTCCAGATGATAGAGCCATAAATTTAAACATCAAATTAAAATCACAACACAATATAAAGGTCATTTTTTACTGTCTGATCCAGTGTCTACACATGCAGCAAGTACAGAAATACATTTCCAGCCCTTTACCATAGCCCCCTCTACGGCCTTCGCCTATTTGCATCCCACAAAAGTCTATAACACAACATCATATGGAAAAGAATCTGCAAGCTCTAAATGCAGGAATCTGCCAGTAAATAATCTTTCTTTTTTCTGTGCAATAAATAGTGAAGAATGTTGCAAATACTTCCACTACCATGGATAGGAGAACTTACAGCTGCATCTCCTTTTCCTGGTTTTCCAGTGACAGTGGAAGTGGAAGTGCCTCTCTTTCCGGTTGTCGATGCTCTGACTCCCGAGTTTACCCTACCCGAACCACCCGTTTTCGCACCGCGTCCGGTAGTAGAAGTTCTTGTGGAAGCACCACGAGCCCAGACCCCATCTTGGGGAGATTTCCTGATACTCACTTGAGCAGACCTGGCAGGCCTCCTGCTGGCAGTGTCCCGACTGGGGGGCCTCCAAACATCAGGATCATCGATGGGAGCAGCAGAAGGCGAAGGGTACTCATCCAAAGGCTGAAAAAGAAAGGAAGATTTAGGATGAATGGGGGGAGAAGCAACGCGCCTGGAAGCAGGAGCTTCCTTAAGAGCTCTCCTCTCAGCATCCAATTCTTTGACAGCTTGAGTCTCCTCGGAAAGGGATTTCTTGAGATTCATCCATTTGGTACGAATTAATGGATCGTCAAGCGTGGTAAGGTGCCTAAATAAAAAAAATATATCGTTGTAGCATTCAATTTAATAATAATAATAATAATAATAATTTACTAATTTAGATCCATAAATTTTCCATTTATATATAAAGAACAGAAAGGGGGGTGGGGCTTTAGGTACTTGATGATCTGAGCAATGGCGCCGTCGAAGAAGATAATGGAAGTGTCATAGAGGCCTTCAAGAGCGTATTCTCTTGCCAATTTCAAGTGATCTTGCAACCCACTTAACGCCGCCGTTGCTGTTGCTGTTGCTGTTGCTGTTGAGCTCCCACTCGCACTTCCCACCATTTTTCCTCCCTTTTTTTTATTCAATAGAACCCCTAATTGCTAGCCTTTCATATTACCTCTTGACTCAAGCCTCCAGCTAGTTTGGACGATCGATCTCAGAGAAACACTCAATTGCTTTTGCTTCTCCTTCTAGTTTGTTTCTGCTCGGTTAGTTGGTTAGTTGACTCTTCTAGTCCTGGAGTAGTAATACTGTATAGTTTACCGTTGAGGAGGAGGAGACTGGCTGTGAGGTGAGGTGAGGTGAGCTAAAAAAAATCTTTACCGGTATAGATAGCATAATAAACGGGGTCGTTTCTCGCTCGTCGTGCTGTGGAGTTATCGGAGACGATGGGGTGGGATCAACGAGAAATCAAATTAACTCAGAGATACGAAGAAAATGTTATTTATCTATTGCTGCACTTCCATCATTGAATTTTATTTTTTTTCGATTTCATCCCTACCATTTATTGGGATTTTTTTATTTGTATGCTCTCGAATACTCGATTTCTCCTTAGATATTCTGACGTTAGATTGAAAACAGATGGGTGAACTTTAATTTTGATTTGTCCTTAAAAGATTAATTCAAATCTCAAGGACCGGAATTGATATTTTATGAAAAATCACAACCATTCCTCCTTCCACCTCTCTCTCGAAAAGGCACGGACAAATTCACTTTAATTTCTCAATTTTCACTTTTTTCGTATTTAATCCGTGTTTGCTTGTAATCAAATCACTTGTTGAATTAAATTCAATTCATAAACAAATTTAAATTCAATTAATAATCTATTATAATTCTTCTATATTTGAGATAAAATACTAAACAGTATAATTAAATTAAATTATATTATTTAGAATTTAAAGTGCATATAAAAATAAATTGAATTAGCAATCTTGATTATTTTGCTCTTAATTTAAAATTCATTTCTTTTTGTTAAGAAAAACTTTTTTTTCATTATAAGGACTCTTATATTTATTTAAAATTATATAAAATTTAAAAATTTAAAGAAGATATAAATAAATTTGTCTCATATTAATTATTTGTTAAATATTTGTTGAGAAAAATAAATATTTGTTAAAGCAATTTCAATCAAATTAGTCTTTTTATTGGAACGTTGGGAAACAAAATTCAAGAAATATTCCAATAAAAAGTCTACTAATTTAATAAAATAAAATAAATATTATATCAACGCAAATCATATGATTAAATAGACATATTAGTGTCTAACATAATTTCATCAATGTTAATTAATTCATAAAGATATTATAATTCTTAGTTTTAATAATTTTATGGATATCATCATACAAATCATGCAATAAAAAGTTTCAACTTTGAAATAAATTCTAGACAATTGCATAAACAAGTTTATGAAAATTGCATAAATATTAGTTTTAACTTTTATACATAACTTGAACTCCTCTTGCCAATACTCTTTTCCACTTCAGGTATTTTTTGGTTAAAGTTTTTTTTTTTTAAGTTTAACGTGGATGCTCGGGTCAGTTTGTGCGCACCTCGACTAATCCCACAGGCCCTAAAATTAACGACCATGTAAGCCTCCAATAGTCATCATATGAGTAACAACAAGACTTGAACCTGAGACCACAAAAGGAGCAAACCTCTTGATCCCAAGCTCTTACCACTGGATCACTACCTAGATAATTCCAAAGCTTTTTATTGAAGAAGTTGTGGCTAAAAGAAAAGATGAGAAAGAGAGTAGGGTTTTGGCATAAAAAAAGAAAAAAATAAAAGAGAAAGTCAATGAAAATATAAGAGGTGAGAAAAAGCTCTCGGATAAACAAATTATGGCATGGTTTGACCTGGTTTTTTAGGTCCTTTATCTTTTTATTTATTTTTATAATTGTTTTATTTTTTTATAATTATAATGAAATACTCTTTAAATAAAATAATATTTCAATTATTATCCATTTTTTCTATAATTTTTAATTAAAATTATAGCTTTTATGATAACATTAACAATTACTTTATAAGAAAATAAAAATTAACCTAACATCCAAAGCTTAAAAAAAACATTACTCATGAATATTTAATGAAAAAATAATATATATATTTTTATTTTTTATTGTCACTTTTTTTATAGTTTTCTCACTTTAATTATTCTTTTAGCATTTTCAAATGGTTGTGGTCAAATTGTGAAGACATGTTTTATTTTTATCTAAACTTCTTTTCCAAATCATAATGATTTATTTAAAAAAAAAACATGCTTTTAATAATTAAGAAAAAAGACATGTATTCATCAAAACAAACAAAAAGCATAAATAAGAAATGAGATTTTTTTTATTAAAAGAATGCATATATTCCCACAATTTAAATTGTTAAAACTCTAGCGAATATTCCTTTTAACTAGCTTTAAATTTTATATAAAAAAATATGTTATTAATAAAAAAATTATTTTTTACCAAAACAAAAAATAAATGCATAAATAAGAAATAGGATTTTTATTGCGGGAATGCATTTTTTTTTCTTTTAGAATTTAAATCATTTACTCTACTTCATGATGAATATTTATTTTAATTGCATTATAATTAAAAAAAAACCTATGTATCCATCCCAAGGTTTTTAAATTCCAGTCCCTCCTAGCTTGACGTGAAGGAATGAGTTGGAAGAACATGGAAATACCTCTTATCATCGGTCCTCATGATGCTTCCTTTACTCCTTCAGTATTTCTATTGCATTGGAACATCACTTTCAAGTTTTTCCCACGATTCCAACTGTTTATCTTTCCTCCTCTCCACCTTCCATCTTTATCACCAAAACCTCCCTTTTCCTCACTTATATACATGTAAATAAAAAGTTATATTTGATCTCTTGAGTTCCTATTTTTGTATATTTTATCCCAAATTATTTTATTTTAATCATAAATTTTATTTTTATCACGTTTAAGTTATTAA
>Ga0325414_1001334_pt1 | contig 23529 bp, 15 predicted proteins | sample PopdelMetagenome_8_FD_206183 | JGI IMG/M metagenome (GOLD analysis project Ga0325414, IMG submission 206183) | Populus deltoides microbial communities from Bellville, Georgia, United States - Leaf-PdKOR-R3 | ecosystem: Host-associated > Plants > Phyllosphere > Phylloplane/Leaf | place: USA... | reverse complement strand
CACATATGTTCTGCAAAGCTTGTGAAAATTGTCAAAAGTCAGGATTTATTTCAAAACATAAGGAATCTTTAGATAATCTTCTATTGACTTTTGAGACGTATCCTGGTGGAGATGTGCATTGTGCAATTTATGATTTATAACCCAATTTTTATAAAGAACATGCTCGATATAGTCTTGGAAATTTGACTAAAAAAGACCCTGTTTGCTAGTTTTTAAGAACAATAGATGGGAAGCCTATCCCCGACCCATAAAGGGCGTTTAAGCCGTTCTTGGACATAAAACCAAGCGAAGATGTGAGCCACAATCACAACTACCTGTACATACACATGCTTGTTTTAAAATAAATAAATAAATAGAGAGTGAGACTCTAGTTGGCCTACATATAGATGGTATGATTGCATTTTCAATTTCTCATCTATAAAATCTTCTCTTCCTTCCCTTCCTTTCTACTCAACCCATACATTTAATAAATATAAAAGTGTGTAGAAATGACAGGTTCCTCAAGTCATCACATAAGAAATATTTGTGTTTTCGGTGGATCGAGTCCTGGGAAAGAAAAAGAGTTTTTAGAATCAGCAAATCATCTTGGTCAAGTACTAGCCGAGAGAAAGATTCATTTAGTGTATGGAGAAGGTAGCCTTGGATTAATGGGGGGGCTGTCAATAGCTGTATTTTTAGGAGGCAATCAAGTTTTGGGGGTCGCCCCCAAAGCTTTAGAAAAAGGGGACATCATTAGAAAAACAATTGGAGAGGAACTACAAGTCTCCACAATGTCTGATCGAATGAATGCAATGTTTAACCATGTTGATGCCTTCATTGCTTTACCAGGTGGACTGGGTACATTGGAAGAGATCTTTCATATTTTCTTCTGAGCCCAACTACACATTAACCATAAACCTATACATTTGTTAAATGTTAATGGTTTTTATGATAATTTGTTGTCTTTTCTTGATCAAGTTGTGGAACAGCAATTTCTAACATCTTCTACACGACAAATCATAATCTCTGTTGCTACTGCTGAACAATTAATTGACCAACTACAATCTTTCATCCCTGTACTTGATCCCTACATGAGTTGTATAAATTGATCAACTATGGAAGCCATAAAAAGCTTAGATTGGATTTGAGCCTTTGTTTGTGGAGCCTTTGTTTGTGAAACCTTGTGTCCTTTAGTTTTATTAATAGCATTTTATTTTGTTTTGTTATTTCTTATATTTGTTTAAGTGTGTTTCAGGTTTGTTAATGTTCGCTGTTTCAGGTGATGTCTTCTATACTCTATCTTTCTACCTTAGGACATTAAGGACAATGTCTCATTTTGGTTGGGGGGAGAAGGTAGTAGTTGACAAAAAAAAACTAACTTACTAACTGTTTTTGCAATTATTAAAACCATTTGACAAAACTGTTATTAGGATGACAGAGTAAGGAGGAATTTTAATTGACTCTTGAGATGCATCTTAGTAAACATTTTCCAATGGTTATTTGCAATCTTCATAACAAGGTTTATCAGAATACTTCTTGAAATATTCAGGTTTACAAACTCTCGCATTGTTATCACTTGATTCTGCTCATATACTCATTTAACAAGTATTCTAAAAACCTTTATTTTCACACACACACTTTAACATATGATCGTGGGTTGCACATTGGATTTTTATATTATTTATGTTCTTTTGTTAAAGGTAACAACTAAGGGAAAGGGATAGTATATCATTTGCAAAAAAACAAAAAAAACAAAAAAAAAATGATGATAATAAAAACGTAGATAAGTTTGGTTTCGTAGCCTCCCTAACCTAAACAATTAAGCCCGAAGGGGTGTTTTAACACCTAATACCCTAAGGTCAACTGACTTAGGAGCTATTGGCCCAAAGCTTGTTACATGGGTTAAAGAGAAAAGCTTAAGGGAATCAAACATTGCACTATCTACGTATCAATATCTGCAACCCGAGTTACTAAGCTCGTAGGAGTGTCTCAACACCTAATGCCCTAAGACCAACTGGTCTGGGAGTCATTATCCAAAAGCTCGTTACATGGGTTAAAGATGCATTGTGTTTTAAGTTATATGTATATATATATTAAAAAAAACAAGATAATAATCCCAACCCAAGGAAGTTAACCGTAAATATTAGAACAAAATTTTGTTTTCATCCAAGTAAAGCCCCATAACTATGTGTTGATATATTGAGCACAAAAGAAAGGTTTATTAATATCTTGGTGAAGAAGGTATTGAGCAGATATATAAATTTAATGAGAGTTTGTTTATCTGGATAAATTAATGGAAGTTAAATGATTAATTCCTTGCTTTGTGGAACTTGCAAATTATTTTTCTATTTTAACGCTTTGAATACTAGGGACTACTAATAAGCTAGTTAGGGGGGTGTGATTAGTACTTAAAAGTGCATTTTTATCAAGGTTTTGTATCATCATTTTGCACTTGAAGTATCAATAACTCTTTAACTAGAGCATGTTTTATAATATCATGTCTAATAATATAAGATACCTTTAATTTATGGTAAATATTCATCTTAAATGTAGGCCTATCACATAAATTAAAGGATTGATTGATGAGTTCAACTACTAAAATTGAGAAGACAAAAAGAAGATTAAGCTTAAAAAAAAGATGTTGGTTCAGTCCAAACTGAAATACTTTTCAGTCATTGGGTCATATCTGGAGCTATAGATCTTGGATTTCAATTTTGTTTATATGGAGCTTTATATTTTTGCTTAAGTTTTGTTTATATTAATCTCTTGTTTATGCTTTTCATTTCATTTCCTTTACTTAGTTAACTTATATCTTATTTATGTTCTTATCTTGTTTATTTATGTTTCTCTCTTTCATTATGTTTAGCTAAGTTTATTATGTCAAGGTGAAAAGGTTAGGCTAATGGTGTAAGAATAAGTACAGTATAAACTCAACATGGACTCTAATGTTTGATACTAACATGTTTTGTATTTATTATCTTATTCACTCTTAATACTTTGCTTGTTAAATGGTTAATCTAGATTTATGTTGTATAACCCTTGGTACAACAAATACTTGGCACTTTTATAGCCCAACCGTATGGTATAACCGATACCTGTGCTATGAAAGGAACTTGATTTGTTGTTAACATAAGTTATAATCATGAATGCCTAACAACATTTACAAGTATTAGCATTATTCGAATAAGATAACTAATGTAATCATGTTAATAATTTATAATCCGATTAGAACCTCCTTTGTGTGTGGTTTGTAGTTGAGTAATAAAAAAAGTTTATACTATACTTGTTTGAAATACCATTAGTGGATCCTCTAACCTTGACAATTATTTTATCCTGTTTAATCTTTACATCAATATCACATCTCAAAGCTCTCTTCAACTCCTTTTCTGTTATTATCTATTTCTTTATTTGTAGTTTATACAGTTAACCTCCTTGTGGTTCGACCCCGGTCTTGCTGGGTTATTTATTACTTCGACACTCCTACACTTGGGAGAAGACATCAAATCTTTGGTCGTGTTATTATGTATTTTGTATGAACAAATATACTAGTGTATTTGTCGTTCGACACTTTTGTATAAACTCGTAATGATAACGATATTAGAATTTGAATGTAGACTTATGAATGTGTAAATATGATATAATGTAAACTTATGAATATGTAAATATGATGTTATGGGTATGTGTATTGAGTACTCTTTTTATGGGAATATTGATCCATAAAATCATATGAGTCTTGTACTACCCTAATGAATGGAACCTATTTACCAATTCTCGTAATGCTATCTTGAAAAGCATCGAGGACATAATGGCTTACAAAAAAAAATCACAAGTCATTAAACGGTTAAACCAAAGTATATTGAGTCTAGCATCTCACCAGGGTCATGTTTCCTTGGGTTCAGCTAACAGCTGAACCCAAGTGTATTGGGCTTGATATCCTACCAAGACCAAGTTTGCTTAGGTTCAACAGACGGTTAAACCCAAGTATTTTGGGTTTAGCATCTTGACAAACCCATACTTCTTTGGGTTCAATTGACAGCTGAATCCAAGTATATTAGGTTTAACATCCCGTCAAGTCCAAGTTTTTTTAGGATTAACGGACGAGTGAACCCAAGTATGTTGAGTCTGACATCTCGCCATGCCCAAGATTCCTTAGGTTCAATGGATGAATGAACCCAAGTATGTTGGGTCTAGTGTCTCACCATGCTTATGTTTTCTAAGGTTCAGTTGACAGCTACACCCAAATGTATTGGGCCTGATATCCCAACAAGACCAAGTGTAAATGTAAACCCCGGGGAAAAATAAAGGTTGCTTAGATTACAAACTAATTAAATGAGAAATAAAAGTGAAGAAATTCATGCATATGGTTAGACAAAAACGGGAATTCAGAAATTTTTGGATAAATGTTTTGGACGAAATATTTCGAGACATTATAAATCAACCTGAAAATGTTGAGGGTTGGATTAAATTAAAGAAAATAAACTAAAGTAAAAGTTGTGGGTTGAAATTATAAGAAATGAAAAGAGGTATAACCTAATTATAGAAGGAAAAAAGAAGAAGAAGAAGATGTGGGGGCCTAAATGCAAATAAGAAAAAATTATAGAGCATAAATACTCATTTTCTCACCAAAAATTTGCAGCAATTGTAAGGAAAGAAAAGAGGGAGTTTTTTGTATCCATTCTTACAAAATCAAGAGAGAAACCCAAAAATTTCAAGAACCCATTCAATATTAAGGGTTTATAGATGGAATAAACAGTTGTGGGCAAGGGATTAACAAGAAAATTAAATAAGAAGAGAAGATGAAGGGCTGACTGTCATTAGATAAGAAAGGAGGGAGTTGAAAATATTCAACTAGTTGAAGATCAAAGCCTTAATTTGTACGGGGTAAGGTGTTCTAAACATGATTTTATAAGTTATTTCAAATTCGATAATGAATTGATGCCTTGCTGTGAATTAGATTAAAGTTCTTAGACTTGAATTGAGGGCGGAATATTTGTTGCTAAAATTAAGTTAATTCATGTGTGGTATGTGATTGGGGACGTGAAACCATGATAATTTACCCTGAAAATGTAGTTTGTGAAAGTTATGTGTAAAGTGAAGGAGGGTGACGAATCTGGACAGACTAGTCTCCTGAATTTCAGTAAGATTTCGGATAGGAGGATGAGGGAATTAGAACCAAGTTCCTTCATAGAAATTGTAGTTTTGCATGTTAGCTAACTAAGGAAATTGGTCTTGTTTAATTTGAAGTTGTAGAACTCTAGTTATGGGTTATCAACCGAGACTGGGTCATGACAGACCCTGTAAGGCTGTAAGTTTGATTTGTTCATAAGCAATTTTGACTGTCTTAGAGGCAGAACTAGGTTCTCCTTTCTTCAGAGAACTTGTAGCCTCATGTCTTAACTTTCCAATAAGACTAATCTCACTTGAATCCAAGTTTTATAACTCCAGATATGGTTAAAAATCTGAGGAGAGGTCAGAGAGTAATAGTTTAAAAACGAGACAGTAACAGTTGGACGGTAACAGTCTAAATGTTTGTTGATGAGCAATTTTGACTGTTTTAGAGGCAAAATTGGGTTCTCCTTTCTTCAGATAACTTGTAGCCTCATGTCTTAGCTTTCCAATGAGACTAATCTTGCTTGAATCAGAGTTCTATAACTCCAGATATAATTAAAAATTTGAGGAGAGGTCAGAGAGTAACAGTTAAAAAACAAGACAGTAACAGTTGGATAGTAACAGTCCAAATGTTTGTTGATGAGCAATTTTGACTGTCTTAGAGGCAGAACTGGGTTCTCCTTTCTTCAGAGAACTTGTAGCCTCATGTCTTAGCTTTCCAAAGAGACTAATTTCGCTTGAATCGGAGTTCTATAATTAATGTTTAAACTAGAATAGATGAATTTAATTATGTACTTTGTATAACCATGTTCCATGTATGCATGTTTATATCTTTATCCATTCATAATGATAATTGTTGTACAATGTATATCATAAAACATTATGGTTGATATGAATAATGATGTTTATGGGATTGAGACCCAGGACGATTGGGTTGAATTGAGTTAGGAGATGCGGCATATTAGAAGTGTAAACAGGTTGTATGTCGATAACTTGGGACCTCCCGGTACAGGGGAGACTCCGTCAAAATTTCTGTAGACTTTAATACAAACACCATGAATAGATATAGAAAAAAATAATTAATCACTTTGTTTATCAGTTAACATGAGATCGTTGCTTTATCCTTGATATGGGAATGTTACAGTAAAAGCCAAAATCATTAAATAATATGGACCGACCTATTCTAGGTAGAAATTATAGGGGGGAAACTGGCTTATTCTAAGTATGAATTGTAGGGGAGAAATCGACCTTAAGTTAACCAAATAGGGGAATAAGAATAAGGATGACCAACACCCAAACACCCCCATCTCATTTAAGAGGGGTATAAATACAAGGGGAGGAAAAAGAGATGACTTTTCCTCTCCCCAAAAACCAGCACCAGCCCTAGCTGCAGCAGCCTTCCCTCTTTGCAAAGAGAACCCACCCAAATCACCTTGCATGCCATGTTTCTTGGATGTTTGAGTGAATGGAGAGTTAGAGAAAGGAAGGAGGAATGTAAACATGGAAGAAGGAAGAACCTAAAGGGTCGGCAGGAAAAATAGAAAAAGGAGAGAAAAACCAAGAGGGAGAGAAGAAGAAAACCACCAAAACCTTCCCTAAAGTTGTTTAAAATCGTGTGGTAAGAGTAATATTACTTCCTTGTTTGTTACTTTATGATTTCCGGACAAGAGAGAGGGAGAAAATTCAAAATGAAAGATTTAGGGTTCTTACACTTGTTAATTCAAAATAAACAACTAAAAGAGAAGATTTAAAAAGAGTAGGGGATGAAAGAACACAAGTGCAAAATCCTTACTAAAAATATTGATGAATATGGATGTATAAACCCTAAATGAGGGCCAACCAAATTGAATGAATGAAATGAAAATGAAATGAAGTGATGGAATGTGTAGATTTTGATCTTGTTAAGCATCAAGAAACATGTTTGAGCTAAAACAGAAATTATGTTATATTAATGCTTTGATTTTTGCTTATGTGATTGATGCACTTGTGTGATTATGAACCAAATGAATGAATTTGTGATTATAGCATGTTATTGTGAACATACATGTGATAGAAATGATGAATTGCATGTGTAAATAAGAAAAAAAAAATGGGTTGCAATGTCCGGCCAAGAGAAAGAACCATGAAAGGAAACTTTGCATTATGAACACCCTTAGAGAAACAAGATATAGAGTGGAAATGGAGTAATGTGGATTCGCTATTATTTTGTGTTGATGAATAGGAATAATACAATTGAGAATATGGAATGAATGATTATTGTCAACATTATGTTTGAAAATGGAATAATTGTTGGGAGAACCTTTGGAAAATGTACATGTTGAGACTTAATTGTGTATTATTTGATAATCTTGTGATAAACTTGATGAGATTATTGAATGTATATGGTTCATACTCTTGTCCATGCTAGGAAGTACGTGGTGAACTAAAATGCTTAGAACACATTTTACCATACTATGATGAATGAGAAATAATGCCAACACTTGAGGAAATCATAGTATGCCAAAAAAAAGAAGGAAAAGTATCAAATGTTTAAACCATCTTACAAAGTGGGGATGGTTAATAGGTTGTTTCTAATAATGTTGATGAATGCAAGTTACCGTTATAGAATAAGAACATTTCTTATCGCTTCTACTTCGTAAGTTGGAAGTGATTTGGTTACGATCTATGTCCAAGCTAAGTTAAAGTATGTTATAAGGGGAAAAGCTTGGCACAGATCTTATGCTAGCCTAGGGAAAAGTAGTGAAACCCTGAATAAATTTACACAGAATGGGAAATAACTATTTTTCAAATGAGTAAATTGAATATCTTCTTTAACAAGAGTGGAATTGGATTTCTGGTATTATTTGGGGAAATTGTTTTTAGGTACACACCGGTGTAAATATTATAATATAAATGTAAACCTACAAGGATAGTGAATTAAATATTACACTGAGCATGTCAAATTTATATTTACCTTAGAGAAATGATATTGGGTCGAGAAATTTGGACATAAAAGTTTTTGTACCGAGTTTAAAAAATGGAAAGTTGAAAATACCAGAAAATAAAAAAAGACTAAAATGAGAATAAAAATTATATGAAAAAAAATTTCCAATGGAGTCATATTACTATGAATAATAGACTTAAATATGTTTTAAAAATTAGGGTGTTACATTTTGGTATCAGAGCTTCTGGTCATGATCCAATGGAATTTTTGAATAGAGAATGAAGTTGTGTTGATAAAAAAAAAATTATTAAAAATTAATCTTGAATGCAGGATGATACGCACTCGGCAAGGGATGAGGACAGATCCATCTCCTGCACAGAGACAGGAGCATCCTACAGAGAGAGTTGGAGATCAGGGGGATGATTTAGGGGATACAACATCTCATATGCCTAAGCTACAGTCTCAGCTTAGGTAGCAGGAGCCTGTTGTATGGGAGATGCTACCCCATCATATATAGTAGGGATGCCATAGCCTGAGGTACCACAGAGAGCAGAGTAGTCTGGTGGATTTCCAACTGCAGTACCTACAACAACACCCTCACTCCATATTGATCCTACCTACCAGCAGCAGATAGTGAGAGCCATTGTATCATAGATGTCAAGGCCTATAAGTATTATGGGTAGGGAAAGTGTGCATCCTTTAGTCTATTGGATTAGGTGTATAAGAGATATTGGATGTGTACTTTTCATAGATTATGAGGATGCAGAGATTGTAGGACAGTGCCAGAAGAGGTTAGGGTGAATTGTGTGGCACAATTACTTTCAGAGAGTGCTCAGACTTGGTGGACTACAGTTAAGCACGAAAAGCAGGGGAAGAGTTGAGTTGGGTTGAGTTTGGGAGAGAGTTTGAGATTAGATATTACTCTCGACAGCATTGAAGTGGTAAGGAACAAGAGTTTTTAGGATTGAGATAGGGAGACATGACAGTAGGATAGTATGAGAGACGGTTTTAGGATCTTTCTATCTTTGCTTCTCATTTGATTCCATTTGAGCAACACAGGATTGAGAGATTTCTGGATGGACTGAGACAAGAGTTAAGGAAGGGATTGGTGACTCTACAGCCAGGGACTATTAGAGAGTTAGTTGAGGCTGCTCAGGCATTAGAGACCGTTATTGGAGAGGAGGATCATGTTATTGGGAGACAAGAGTTGGGAAAGAGGAAAGAGCCTACATCTCTTACAGGCAAGCCACCTCTTCCTAAAAGAGGAGGAGGTGGATTTCAGCAGGGACAATCATCTTGAAAATAAGGATTCTCTATTAAGAGGTCAGCTGACAGGTTTATACCATTTAGTAGAGGAGGTAGATGTAACATCCCCATATCCAGGATAAAGCAACTATCTCATGTTAACTGATAAACAAAGTGATTAATATTTTTTTTCAATATCTATTCACGGTGTTTGTATTAAAGTCTACTGAAATTTCGATGGAGTCTCCCCTATACCGGGAGGTTGTTGCGATGTTGCGGTCGCACAAATTAATTACCCTAGCTTCAAACACAACACACAAGATAGTATAGAGCAAGCAAGGGGTCGACCCACGAGGAAGATTCAAGTCAGATTTTTATGCTAGATGATATGTAATTTTTTGGGGGGGGTTTGGACGTTATCTAGGCTAAAACAAAAGAAAACAGAAAACTATCAAACAAAATTTAATAAAATCATAAAATTATCAAGAGAACAAACATTGGTTGCAAGCACACATCCACCTACAGAAATCAGAACTGATCATGGAAATGAAACATCAATTTATATTTTGAATATTTATCTCTTCTTAACATTGGTTAGTTAACGGATCCGTCATATAACTAATCCTAACCATCAAAGAACCACAGTGTCTATACTAGTAATTTAATTCAATGGTAGCCTTAAGAACTAGATAAGTTGATTAATCAAGAAAACATAACTGTCTGAAGTCTATGTTCGATTTGATTGAACGTTCTTCCTAAGATTAATAACGTAGATCGCCATAATATTAAACTCAGTTGCTTCACAAGTTCATATACCACAACTCCGGTTTTGATATCAAACTTAGCAATAGATTGTCTATAATAATAACTTAGAGTCCGCTCTAGCAATTAAAATAAACAATCATAGGAAAAATAAGCATAGGAGAACAAACATATTCATCATATAAACTGAAAAGAAAAGGTAAAATAAATCTTACAGTTCTTGAAATCCGAAGGTTATCGTGTCCTTTCAACCAAAAAAACGAGTTTAGCCTTGCATGTTTGTTGAACAACTAATAAAAAAGAAGGAGGAATGCATGATTTCGGGCTTCTTAGAGGAAGGGGGCATTTTTATCTTCTTGGTTGGCTGCCCCCCTTCTCTTCTCTCATTCTTTTTATATCCTAGGAAACCCTGGTCTCTATTTTACAAAATAGTCCTCCCTTAAATAGACAGTTTATAATTAAGTACTTCAATAACTATTTTTCTAAAAAAGGAGAAATAGTCTTGCATGAAATCTTCAAGCTTTGACTTAGAGGAGCTAAATTGCTTAAATAAAAACTTGGATGTCAGTTTAGATGCTTCGGAACGTAATTTGGATTCGTTTCTTCATGAAACCTGTTTGCTCGCAGAATTCAGTTGTCATCTTTGAAAAATCCTATCTCCCTCATATGACATCGTTTTTGGCTAAAATTTGGAGTGTTGATAGGTATTTGAGTTAGGAATCCAAAAAAATTAAGTTTGCATCAATATGACTTCTATAGCTCCAAATATTCAAGTCGGAATGGCCAAAGGTCAACACTAGCAGATTGCAAGATTTGACTTTGAAGGCTGCGATTTCCATGCTCTTCTTTATTTGATTTTCTTGCCTTATATGTCCAGAAAGTTATGGATGTTAGCTTTTTTAATGCCACTAGAATCACTTCATTTCAATTTCTAGAGTTCACGCTCTGCGACTGTCTAGACATTGAACTGTTATTGTCCGACCTCTCCTCTGATTTTTAACTATATCTAGAGTAATAGAACTTTGTTTCAAACGAGATTGGTCTCGTTGGAAAGCTAAGACATGAGGCTACAAGTTCTTTGAAGGAAGGAGAACCCAGTTCTTCCTTTAAGATAGTCAAAATTGCTCATCAACAAACATTTGGACTGTTACTGTCCAACTGTTACTGTCTCATTTTTGAACTGTTATTGTCTGACCTCTCCTCAGATTTTTAACTATATCTGGAGTTATAGAACTCCAATTCAAGCGAGATTAGTCTTGTTGGAAAGCTAAGACATGAGGCTACAAGTTCTTTGAGGAAGGAGAACCCAATTCTTCCTCTAAGAAGTCAAAATTGCTCATTAACAAACATTTGGACTGTTACTGTCCAATTGTTACTGTCTGACCTCTCTTTAGATTTTTAACTATATCTGGAGTTATAGAACTCTGATTCAAGCGAGATTAGTCTCGTTGGAAAGCTAAGACATGAGGCTACAAGTTCTATGAAGGAATGAGAACCCAGTTATGCCTCTAAGACAGTCAAAATATCTCATCAACAAACATTTGGACTGTTACTGTCTCGTTTTTGAACTGTTACTATCTAACCTCACCTCAGATTTTTAACTATATCTGGAGTTATAGAACTTTGATTCAAGTGAGATTAGTCTCGTTGGAAAGTTAAGACATGAGACTACAAGTTCTCTGAAGGAAGGAGAACCCAGTTTCTGCCTTTAAGATAGTCAAAATTTCTCATCAACAAACATTTAGACTGTTCCTGTCCAACTTTTATTGTCTTGTTTTTGAACTGTTACTGTCTAACCTCTCCTTAGATTTTTAACTATATCTAGAGTTATAGAACTCCGATTCAAGTGTCTCATTGGAAAGCTAAGACATGAGGCTACAAGTTCTTTAAGGAAGGAGAACCCAGTTCTGCTTTTAAGATAGTCAAAATTGCTCATCAACAAACATTTGGACTGTTACTGTCTCGTTTTTGAACTGTTACTATCTGACCTCTCCTCAAATTTGTAACTATAGCTAGAGTTATAGAACTCAAATCTATAATTTAACATCCAGACATCAATTCATAATCGACTTTAAAGCAACTCATAAGACCATGTTTAGAATACCTTACCTGGTACGAATCAAGGTTTCGATCCCTCATTTTCTTTCTAATGACAGCCGATCCTCCCCTCTTCTCTTCTTGTTCAATTTTTCTTGTTAATCTATTGCTCACCAGTGTTTATTCTACCTATAACCCTTAATCTTGGATGGGTTCTTAAAATTTTGGTGTTTCTCTCTTGATTTGTAAAAATGGATACAAAACCTCCCTCTTTTCTTTCTTCACGATAGCTACAGATTTGTTTTTGGTGAGAAGAGGAGTATTTATGCTTTATAATTATTCTTATTTGCATTTAGGCCCTATTTTCTTTAAGTGTATTCATTTTGCCCCCATTTCTTTTTAGTTTAGTTTATTTTCTTTAATTTAATCCAGCCTTGATCTTCTCGGGATTTACAGTAGAGTTACTGCTGGGAGATGTTTCATATGTAGACAAGAGGGACATCATTAGAGAGTATGTTCATACCTAGAAGATGGATGTCATTTGTGTGGAGAATATGGACATTTTAGACGTAACTGCCCAAACCGGATGCAGACATCAGGTCAGCAGCAATATGAGATAGTTGATAGACTGGGAGGAGAGCAGGTGAGATCTGCTCAATCAGGGGCTAGTGTTAGCAGGGGCAAAGGTCGAGGACAGGGTACTAGGACTCAAGATACTCCTAGATCAGTCTGCTGCTTGAGTTTCATCAGATGTGGTGGTAGATACAATTATTGTAAATGCTCATAAAGGTTATGCATTATTTGATCCAGAAGCCACTCATTCTTTTATTATGTAAATTTGTAAATCAATTAAATGTACCTAAAAGAAAACTGGTTAGCGGGTTAGTTATTAGTACACCTTAGGGGAGGAAGTAGCAATAGATGAGTGTTATGAGGGTTGTATTGTATTATTAGGGGGTTATGAGTTAAGGGTAGATTTAGTACCACTAGATATGATTGAGTTTGATATCATTTTGGGAATGGATTGGTTAAGTTTGTATCATGTTAGGATGGATTATTATGCTAAAGAAGTTATTTTTACAATGCCAAATGAGGAGGCAATAGAGTTTAAAGGGGAGAGAAATGGAGTGTGTAATGGGTTGATTTCAATTATGACGGCTGGGAAATTAATAAGAAAAGGGTGTGAGGTGTTCTTAGCATATGTGAAGGATACCCATAAAAAGAAAGAAAAGTTAATAGGTATTCCAGTAACATAGGAGTATCTTGATGTTTTTCCTGAGGAATAACTGGGATTACCACCTAGACGAGAAATAGAGGTGACTATAGAAGTGTTCCGGGCACTACACCTATTTCCCAGGCTCCATGTAGAATGGCTCCAGTGGAGTTGACAGAATTAAAGGTGCAACTGCAAGAACTTCTGGAAAAAGGGTTCATTCGACCTAGTAGTTCGCCTTGAGAAGCCCCTGTATTATTTGTGAAGAAAAAGGATGGTACCCTACGACTTTGTATAGATTATAGACAATTGAATAGGGTGACCATAAAGAATAGATATCCACTTTCCAGAATTGAGGACTTGTTTGATCAACTTAAAGGAGCACAAGTATTTTCCAAGATAAATCTATGATCGGGGTATCATCAGATGAGAATAAAAGAAATAGATGTACAAAAGACAGCTTTTAGGGCCCGCTATGGACACTACGAGTTCTTAGTGATGTCATTTGGGTTAACCAACGCCCCAACAATGTTTATGGATTTAATGAATAGAGTCTTTAAGCCTTATTTGGATGCATTTTTAGTAGTATTCATAGATGATATTTTGGTGTATTCACATTCTCAGGATGAATATGAGCATCATTTGCGGATTGTTTTGGAGACTTTAAAGGCAAATAAACTATATGCCAAACTGAGTAAGTGTGAGTTTTGGTTAAGCGAAGTAATATTCTTAGGTCATGTGATATCATAAAAGGGTATTTATATAGATCCTAAGAAAGTAGAAGCAGTGTTTTTTGGGTTTAGCGGGCTATTATAGAAGGGTTATAGAAGTATTTTCAACTATAGCTTCTCCATTAACTCAGTTGACTAGAAAAGAAGTTAAGTTTGAATGGTTTGTGGATTGTGAAAAGAGTATTCAAGAGTTGAAAGAGAGATTAACCTCAGCCCTAATGTTGGCACTTCTAGAAGGACAAGACAAATTTATGGTGTATAGTGATGCTTCCATTAGAGGCTTGGGTTGTGTACTTATGCAACACGACAAAGTAATTGCCTATGCTTCTAGACAATTAAAGCCACATGAAGTGAACTATCCGGTACATGATTTGGAATTAACTGTTGTGGTGTTTGCATTGCGAATATGGAGGCATTACTTATATGAAGCTCAGGTACAGATTTTTATAGATTATAAAAGTTTGAAGTATTTGATGTCTTAAAATGAGTTGAGCATGAGACAGAGAAGGTAGGTTCAATTGATAAAGGATTATGATTGTGTTATTGATTATCATCTTGGGAAAACCAATATAGTAGCTGATGCCTTGAGTCAGAAGAATAAGACAATAATTGGTGGGTTAATAGTACTCTATAAGAGGGAGCTATTAGAATTGGCTAAGTTGGGAGTACAATTAATTATAGGAAGAACGGGATCCTTAATGGCAAGATTAGTATTGCAACCTGTTTTGAGAGAAAGAATTGTGAAAGCTTAGAAATTAGATGGTGATATAGAAAAGATAAGAAGAAGAATGGAGTCAGAGCAGAATACAACATTTAAAATATTGGAGAATAGAATGGTCGTGATGGGAAAAATGATTTGTTTGCCTAATGATAAAACTTTAAAAGATGAAATTCTTAGTAGGGCACATGAATCCTAACTAGCAGTTCATCTGAGAAGCAACAAGATGTATTGGGATCTAAAGGAGTATTATTGGTGGCCTAAAATGAAGACAAAAATAGCTGAATTTTTAGCGAAATGTGGTATATGTCAACAAGTAAAGGCAGAACATCAATGACCTGCAGAGCAATTGCAATCTCTTCCAATTCTAGAGTGGAAATGGGAGAATATTACCATGGATTTTGTGATAGGATTACCGAGAAGTAGGAAAGGAAACGATGCAGTTTGGGTGATTATTGATAGATTGACTAAATCCGCTATGTTTCTACCCATGAAAATGAGTGATTCTGTGGAAAAGTTGGCTAGAATATATATAAATGAAGTGATTACTACTTGGAGTGCCAATTTCTATAGTTTCTGATAGGGACCCAAGGTTTACTTCTAGATTGTGGCCAAGTATATAGCATGCCTTGGGCACCAAATTAAGCTTAAGTACTACCTTCCATCCATAGACATATGGTCAATCGGAGAGGATAATTCAGATATTAGAAGATTTATTAAGATCTTGCATATTAGAGTTTGAAGGACAATGGGAAGATCATTTTCCTTTAGTGGAATTCACTTATAATAACAGTTATCAGGCTACAATTTGTATGGCACCTTATGAAGCTATGTATGGGAGAAAGTGTCGAACTCTTATATGTTAGGATAAAGTGGGTGAAAGAAAGTTATTGGGACCAAAATTAGTGCAAATGACTATGGATAAGGTTAAGTTAATCTGAGAAAGAATGAAAGAAACGCAAGATAGATAGGAGAGTTATGCATATACATGTAGAAGGCTGTTGGAGTTCATGGTGGGAGATAACGTGTTTTTGAAGGTTGCACCATGGAAAAATATTATCCATTTTGGTATGAAAGGTAAATTGGGACAGAGATATATTGGTCCTTTTGAAGTTATTAAAAGGATTGGTTCCATTGCTTAACGGTTGACAGTGCCACCACATTTGGCAAAGATACATGATGTATTCGATGTATCACTGCTTCGAAAAGCAGAGTTGGATCCTACCAAAGTTTTGCCCAAAATTCCGATAGAAATTCATGAAGATTTGACAGTGGAAATTCAACTAGTGAAAATAGTGGACTGAAGTGTAAAGGAGTTAAGGAATAAAAAGGTACCATTAGTAAAAGTCATGGCTCTAAATATTGATAAAAAAATTTTCTTGTGATGAGCCTTTAAATTGTTTTCTCTGATGAGATCATGCATTTACCATTCAATTGTGCCTTGTTCTTTCTTTTACTTGTATTATTTTTGCTCAAATCAAATTTTCACACTCACTCAAAAATGTTTTTTGCTTTTAGGAATTTTAAAAGTGCATCCTCAATAAAAACACAACTTTTACATTAAGAATAATTGGTTTAGCTTTGGTGAAAACTTAATTTCTATGGACAAAGAAGATTGGAAAGAAAGTAATGTTGTGCAAGTAATGTTGTGCAATTCACTAGGTTAGTAAAACAATTAGAATAAGCAATAAAACCTAATTAGGAAGACCTGCAATTAGTTAACATAGTAGTAACTAATAAGAATCAGATGGAGTTGAAAGTTGAAACATTAATTTCAGCAAAGGAGATGTCACAACCTAAAATTTAAGCACGTGATTGGTAGATAGGTCAAGGCACTCCTAGGATTACCTCACTTATGCTAAGCCTTAAACTTGAACATAATTCTATCATAACTAAAAAAAAATTGATATAAAGACTAATCATCTCTTTGTATTAATAGATTATATATGCATATACATGTCATCCTAAAAGAATAACCTATAAACTATTGTAATTGTGAGCTCAAGTTATACACAACCTCACATGTTATATTTATAAAACGAGTATCAAAATAAAAAGGCCCACGTGAAAAAGAAGAGTTGGGCATACCAATTTAGTGTATAGATAAAAATCTCCTCCTAATAAGTTGTACTTAATCAGCTAACATGGATTATATACCTGAAAAGATTAAAATGCTATAATTATAGGTTTTTCATAACTTGTGAATAAATAATACCAAATATTCAAGTAGAAGACCAGGTTATAATGTGATTAATTCATTAGGTAAGAGTATAATTAAGCAGATTAATAACACATATAAACATAGGTCAAGTTATGTTACTCTTTTATAGTGCATTATACATATCCACTAGAAAAAGTGTTTGTTTCACACATCCTAAAAAAAAAACCCCTACTAGATAGAGCATCATACAAATTTGTGTAATGAACTTTCATGCAGGCTAGTGTCACCCCCAATTAGCTAGGGTGATTAGATTCTACTATGTGCATATAAACTAATATTGCCATTTTAGCTTCGGTATTCTTACTTATATAACTCTACAATCCATGTTAGATTAATATTCCAAAATCACACCATTCAAAAAGTGGATAATCAATCTACTCATATGTAATTCATATATAATATTATTCATATTCATGATTTACATATATTAGTATTATTCCCATAATCATATTCAATATTATTTACTCACAATATATATTACAACAATCAAAAGTTGAATTAACCATCAACACATTCATCAATCACATAAGAGCAGACAATGAAATCTTTTACAAGGAATTCAAGGAACTCATCTTTCCTTCTATTTTTTCAAGCATAAACTAAATTTATAACATCCTTGATAATTATATCATCATAATCATACATAATTTCAAACAAAGATTACACCTAGAAAATATTTTTAATTGGCTGAACTTATCCCCCTCTCATCATATAAATTTGTTTTCATTTTTAAACAACTCCTTATTCAATATATTTTTTTTATGTCTAATGACCAATTTTCTTATTACTTTCTAGTTTCCACAAATTCCTAATATGAAATCTAAAGTCAAAATTTGGGTTTATTCCTTTAATCATTAATTCATCAATATTTCCACAAAAATACTCCCCCCACTGTTTTTACTCACATATTATTTAATTGTTTAAGCCAGTCAACGGTCAACCATTCCAAACATTTGGATGAAATACAACCAAAATTTTCTCTCTGATTCCGTACAGAACATTTCTGTCCCTTCATTCCCTTCCAGCTCTTGCTAGCCTCTCATAACAAAGACCATTTCAGTCATGCAATCCCCACCAAAAAAAAAAAAAGGAAAAGGAAACGGAAAACCTAAAACAAAGAAAGAAAAACCAAAAAACAAACGTTGAAGTCACATATACTCTAAAATTAATGATTGTCTCTATTGTCTCTCTTTCACCTTCGTTCTTCTTGAAACCCCTGACCTTGAACTCTCATTTGCTTAATTTGTTCCTAACACAAAAAACAAAATTTACAGTACCAGAAAAATGGAAAAAGAACTGTCTGAAAAACATCCACCTGAGAAACAGCTCTCTAATAATTCAGACAGTTCTGTCAACAAAGAAAATGGCACCAATATTATTACCAATCTCAATGCCAATCACGATGATCACCCTGAAACTGAAACCTGTGATCTGCTGGTGTCCCAGTCACCAAAAACAGAGGTTAAAGTGGAAGAATCAGACAACATAAGTCATGAGATTGAGGAAGTTCATCAAGAGGAGAAAGAAAATGATGAAAAAATTGAAGACAGCCCTCCTACTCCTCCAGAAATTCATTATACCATTGAAACTGTCTCTCTAGATATTGATCAGTTTCTTATAACATTGTCATCCACTCCAAAAGATGCAATAGAGACAATTGATGGAGAATCAAAAGAAGAGAAAGATGGGAAGGCTTCCATAGAGATTCCTGTGTTTGTTGAAAAAATTTTAGATCTTGTTGAAGAAAAGGTGGCAAATCATGACTTGAATGAAGGGAAAAGGAAGTGGGGTCAAAATCCTGAGGAGGATTCATCTTTTCTTGAAGCTATAAATCGAATTTCCAAGCTAACATCTTCTATTGATAAATTGAGACCCGATCCAAATCCTGCAGCATTAATCAACCGCATTGGAGGAATTCAGCAACAAGCAATGTCATGCTTGGAGAATGAATTCAAGGTCATTCTTGAAGATATTAAACACAGTGATCAAGATCCTACTAATGATGCAAAAGGGAAACAACATGAAGCTGATCACAGCGTAGTGCAGGAATCTGAATCAATAGAAACTGACAACGTTTTAGGATATTCTGATTATGCTGTTTCCATTTTGAATAGAATTGCGAAGGCTATGATTGAAGGAGGATTTGAATCTGAATGTTGCCAACTGTACATGATGATTAGGGGGCAAGCATTTGATGAGTGTTTCATTGAGACAGGATTTGAGAAGATCAGCATTGATGAGGTGCAAAGGATGCCATGGGAAGCATTGGAGAGAGAGATCCCTATATGGATCAAGGCCGTCAAGGAATGTGCAAGCATTTACTTCGTGGAAGAGCTAAAGCTCGCCGAGGCCATTTTCTCCGATTATTCCTCGATCTCCTCTAGCCTTTTTAGCAATCTTATACGCACTGTGATGATCCAGCTTCTCAATTTTGCTGAAGGAGTTGCAATGACAAAGCGCTCGGCAGAAAAGTTATTCAAGTTTCTTGACATGTACGAAACTTTGCGCGACAGTCTTCCAGCCATGGGGGCTTTGTTTTCGGAGGAATATGAAAATGAGCTTAAAACAGAGACAACGACAGCTCGGTGTCGGATTGGAGAGGCTGCCATCTATACATTTTGTGATTTGGAGAATTCAATCAAGTCTGATACAGGAAAAACTCCAGTGCCTGGTGGTGCAGTACACCCGTTGACTCGCTACACGATGAATTATTTGAAGTATGGAGGTGAATACAAGGCAACTCTTGAGCAAGTCTTTCGAGAACATTCAAAGATCGAACGAGCTGATTCAACAAGTAGACCACGTTTCGAAGGCTAGACTCAAAACTCCAACAATGACATCGCTGAAGAAAATCAGTCTCCATTTTCAAATCAATTGATGAGAGTTATGGATTTATTAGACTCAAATTTGGGGGCCAAGTCGAAGCTTTATAAGGATATTGCGTTGAGCTGTATTTTCATGATGAATAACGGACGGTACATTGTGCAAAAGATCAAAGGATCCACAGAGATCCATCAAATGATAGGAGATACATGGTGCCGCAGGAAGTCTTCGGAGCTCAGGAACTATCATAAGAATTATCAAAGAGAGACGTGGAGCAAACTCCTCAGTTGTTTAGGCCACGAGGGACTGCAAGTGAATGGAAAAGTAATTAAGCCAGTGTTGAAAGAGAGGTTCAAGAGCTTCAACATGTTATTTGATGAGATCCACAAGACGCAAAGCTCATGGGTGGTGAGTGATGATCAACTTCAATCAGAGCTTAGAGTTTCTATATCAGCGGTGGTGATACCAGCTTACCGGTCCTTTTTGGGGAGGTTTTCACAATATTTAACCTCCGGAAGGCAATCGGAAAAGTACATAAAATATCAGGCTGAAGATTTAGAGACTTCCATTGATGAACTTTTTGATGGAAATCCAGCGTCCGTGGTCCGAAAGAGACCATAATAGTCATGCATACCAAAAATCACAAAAACAAATTGTTTTGCATACATATTAGATTTAATAGGAAGTTTATTAAAGCCATGAGAACTTAGTTTTCTTTTCAAAAACACCAAAAAAATATTTTGTTTTCTTATAATATACGAGATTATAAACTTATACGTAAGATGTATTCTCGATTTTGAATAAAAATACACTTTCTTTTATTTTCTTGTTTTGACTTTATAATGGTTAGGTTTTAACCTAATAAGATAAAGATCATCTTACTGAGAATGATTTTTCCTAAACCTTGGATAGACCAACAATTAAAAAACACAATAATACCTTATTTTATATCAAATAAACAATGTAGCTTACCTTAGGTAAGATGTACTACTATAAGTGATACGTCTTTCCTATACAAAATCAGCCCCCTTATCCAAATACTAAGACCAATTAGGGTTTCTAATAATCACAATACCAGGTGGCAACTCCATCCTCCTTTTACTAATAAGAAACAAAAATTCCTTAGTCTTTCCCCATCACCACAAAGATCTCAACCAGGGATCGCCACAACACTGCTCACATGCAACAATTATCTCGATTAAGATAACATGTAACAAAAAGCAAAACATTCTCTATATAAGATAACTTGGTGATCTCAAGTCTAAAGATCACTTACATAACCATTACATGAGTCTTTCCATAGATATAGATGATCTCTTCATATAAAATTTTCATACAACTTTCCCCATCACCACAAAGATCTCAACCAGGGATCGCCACAACGCTGCTCACATGCAACAATTACCTCGATTAAGATAACATGTAACAAAAAGCAAAACATTCTCTATATAAGATAACTTGGTGATCTCAAGTCTAAAGATCACTTACATAACCATTACATGAGTCTTTCCATAGATATAGATGATCTCTTCATATAAAATTTTCATACAAGTCAATTCAGTACACATGTTTTATGAGAAGCACCTACATATTAGTTCTACACCTAAAAAAATCAAGTAAGCACTTGATTGAGTTAATTTCTAAAATTATCCTGAATTAATATATGGATATTATTCATGAAGCAAATTGATATTTTGCTAATTATAGGGTTTTTCAAATTTTCCTATAAATAATAAGCTATGCCTTTTATTTTTTAGTTGTTGTCTTGTAGACATAAAAACTACAAAAACACAAAATTAGAGCTAGCACTCTAGATATAACAATCCATCTCCTTCTAATTAGGGATTTAGAAGATTTATCACGGATAGTTCGTGTGAATTACCATTGGAGGCTAGACAATTGGACAGCTTGTGGTTGCGACAACTCATCCTTTAAAGAATTATTTAAAGCCGAAAAAGATCAGATCTTCAGGTAATAAATCTCTAAACAACTCTAAATCTATCTAATGAGATCCTAGAAACTCCTGAATAATTTTGTTTCATAGTTTTCACTACGTATATGATATTCGGGAATCTAACACTTTTAATCCTTAGTTTTTAGTTGAGAAGCTTTCCAAGCTTAACAGTTCACAAGCAAGCATGGAGAGTATCCTCTTGATAGCTTTAGCAAATTAAACTTATGTTGCATTCATGTTTATATTCTTTTCACATATATTTTATTGGCATGTATTTAGTTGTCTGTCTTTATGGATGTACTTTATCGTTGGGTTATTTCTGTCAGTAATGTCATCTGTAAAAGTTACACGTCATTATACTATTTGGCTTTTTTTATTCATTTCTTATTTTTCCACTGCAATTCTCCTAGTATATACTAAGAGAATTTTTCTGTCAGTGTTTACTAATAGATATAGGGGTGGAAAATTTTGTCAATAAAGGTTATCGCGATATACTGATGGAAAAATTTTGTCGGTGTTTCTATTTGTATTTGCTAATTTTTTGGTAATGACTCCTGACCCGTGCAACAAAAAAACTTAAAACGACACAAAAAAATGAACCATATTATGACTTGGAACTTGTTACGAGTACAATCATGCAAAAAAAAACTTAAAACTACGTTCTGACTTGATCCTTTATCCACAAAGTTACATAAACAACTTAGAAATTATTCTAAGTATAATCACATCATCCATTAAAACTTTCCAAACCTATGTTATTGTTCATACGGTGAAAAAAAAGAAGCATAGGTAACAATATGCTAGAAGAGAAAAATTATTGAATTCCATGATAGAAAAGAAAATCTACAGATTCTGTATAATGTTTTCAGCTACTACATTCAGTTCTTGCCAAGAATATGTTAGGATTGTTGCCATTAATGTGCAGCAATCATGAAAGAAGCATTTGCAGCCTACTCTAAAAAGGAGGGATGCCATTGCAAAAGGCTACAATGGTAGGTGGGTATTATCAAACAAGTTGCACCAACCATTGACAAAATGTTGCAACCCATGTGCTGCCACCATTAGTGCCATAATGTATGGCCAAGTTGTATCACCATTCATACCTATAAATAGAGGCATAAGTTAGAGAGCAAAATGAGAGAGAGTTACAGAGAAACACGTGAGAGAAAAAGATAAGTGGTTGCCAAGGGCAGCAGCCCTGCTGCCTTGTGCAGCAGTGTGTGTGAGAGCAATAGGAGTAGAGTAGAGTGGATGTGATCCTCCTCCTCCATGTATCTATGTTGTTCCCTTTTTCTCTCTCTAATAATATTTACTTCTCCCATGGATGTAGGCGGTTTGCCAAACCACGTTAAATATTGTGTCGGTGTGCTTAGCCTCCAATAAGCAACTATTAGAACATCACCGGTCGGAATTCCCAACAATTGGTATTAGAGCATCTGGTTTAAAGTGGTGTTTGATTTTTGCCCAAAAATGAAAGTTCTCAAAATGGTGTTTTGACCATAACACTTTGTAGAGGAGGAAGAGATTAGCACACTAGTGAAAACGACATAAAAATTAGACGTCAGAAACAGTCGCACGCGCCATCACTCGCCAGCAAGGCGTTTGCCCACGCGCGCAGATGCGCCCCACGTGTGCCATGCATCTTCTTTGCCCGGATGGGCTGACCCGACCCGAATACTAGATGACTTGACCCATGTGACTGACCCAGATAAGGGTGACATCATCATGTCGTAATCATGGCGTCAGCATGCACAGTTGGCATGCCATGTCAGCGACCAGTCAGTTGACACTCCAGCACAGTGGGACCCACCTGC
>Ga0325414_1001331_pt1 | contig 23553 bp, 21 predicted proteins | sample PopdelMetagenome_8_FD_206183 | JGI IMG/M metagenome (GOLD analysis project Ga0325414, IMG submission 206183) | Populus deltoides microbial communities from Bellville, Georgia, United States - Leaf-PdKOR-R3 | ecosystem: Host-associated > Plants > Phyllosphere > Phylloplane/Leaf | place: USA... | reverse complement strand
AAAAAAAAATTAAAGAAATTGAATGTTCATGCCTCTGAACTGCGTGCAGTAGGAGTGATGTTTTCCTTTTTCTGGGAGCTCATAGGGCTAAAATCCCAAAAGAATGTAATTGGAGATAAGTGGTTGGAATTTTGAATTAACATTGTACAAGTAACAAGGTTTTGCTTCTTCTTCTTCTTTTTTTTTTTTTTTGAGAAATGGCCATGGACAAGTTCAATTTTAAGCAGCAAGACTCGCATCCTTGCATTTCCTTATCAGTCCTTGTACATTAAAGTTCATATTCATTGCGCACAAAAACACCACAAACAAGCTTTTGAAGGATGTTGACCTAAAAAATCGCTCGAGGAAGGAGGTTTCAAGCTACCTTCTCTCCACTTCGTACACGACGTTTTGACCAGCCCATGTTTCTCTCCCTCCTTCCCTTCTATAAATACCATACATAACACCCTTATACACTACACATCCTTCGCGCATTGCCCTAACCCTTGTCTCTGTCCCTTCTTTATCGATCAAGGTATGTTCTTTTTCTTTCTTTTTGCTCAAAGAAAGTTTCTTTTCTTTCTTTCTCCTGATTCCTTCTAAGTACACCCCAATCGAACTCTTTGATACTCTTCGATTTTGTAGATATCGTGACGCATTTCCAATCTTAAATGGGACTTTATGTTAAATCGTGATGCATTTCCAATCTTAAATGGGATTTATGTTATGCCTTTTTTTCTGGGTTCCTGTCAATATGCACAAATCCCAAAAAAGAATTTAATGGGGGGAACTTTGGTTCTGTTTTTTGCTTAGACACAAAGAACTGTGAGCTAATGTCAAGATCAGAGGGATATTCATCTCGAACCTCACTAAAGAAAAAGGTGTTTATTTAGATTTATAGTCCTGGATTCCTGAGAATGATATAATAGCAGGAGATCCAATTAAATGCAAACGCATGCTAATCTCTATGATATATCACCTTCACAACATTCAAGTTCTTTCTCTTTTTCTCCTGATGTTGATGGTGTTGATTCATTGTATTAGACTACCTAGTAACCTTACATTGCAAGAACTAGTTTAGATTCTCAATCGTCTGGCTGTGTGTTATTGCCAAGTCTTTGATGACACTAGATCAGTGTTCATTCATATAGCTATATTACACCCAAAAAAATGTGAGGTAAGCTTAAAGTGCATGGATGAATTGATCCATGATCTGCATTTTCTCGGGCCCTCTTGGGCAGCATGCTTATACCATAGAGAGACTTGCTTTGAATTGAATTATTTTTTTATAACACATGGAGACTTGCCTCGAATTGAGCTTTGTTTCTTTGAGAATAATTTCTTGCAAGTTAAACAAACATCATCAGATAATGAAGTAATTTCTTCTTCTGGTTACAGATGAGTGACGTAACGAAAACACAAGAAAATGAAGTTGAAACGAAGCACCAAGCGCCCCGTCTGAATGAGAGAATCCTTTCATCTTTGTCAAGGAGAACTGTTGCTGCACATCCTTGGCATGATCTTGAAATTGGTATTTTTGCAGAAGATGATTGTATTTGTCATTTATATTTGATTTGCATTCAAGATAATTATGAAATTAATTGTGCTGCAAAAAAAAAAAATGTTTTGTGCAGGGCCTGGAGCTCCCCACATTTTCAATGTCGTGAGTATTTCTGCTAACTTTATCTATCAAATAAGTTCAAACATCATAGACCCAAAATAAAAACTGAAAGGAAGGACACATTTATGATTCAGCAAAACATTGCATCAATCATTTGTTTCTTTGCTCAATTTTTCACCAATGTTTCTCTTCCCAAGAATCAATTGTGACTTGTAACTAGAGTGTGCATTTGAAATTTCCAAGCTCCTAGTTTATCTTTTAAGTGTTTTCTTGATTCCTTGTTTCTGTATCTTGGATTAAACAGGTGGTTGAGATAACAAAAGGAAGTAAGGTCAAATATGAACTGGACAAGAAGACAGGACTAATCAAGGTATAATTATATCCGTATCCATCGAAATTGAAAAATATTAGTCCTAGTCTCTGGAACTTTGGAGGAAATGCTTTCCATGGAATTTGATTCCTTTTCACTTCATTCTTTCTCTCACAGCCTTCTGTTATTTTTTCTGCTCAAATGAATGCTAGGTTGATAGGATTTTATACTCCTCAGTGGTCTATCCCCACAACTATGGTTTCATCCCTCGCACATTATGCGAAGACAATGATCCCTTGGATGTTTTAGTACTCATGCAGGTGACTTGATTTCTGTTCGATATTTAATTTTCAATTCTACCTTCTGCTCAATGTTTTTCCTACAAACCTAATTGTGTTGAATTTTCCAAATTGTGACCCAACTGAATATCTGATCTGAGTAGGAGCCTGTCCTTCCCGGTTGTTTCCTACGAGCCAGAGCCATTGGACTTATGCCCATGATTGACCAGGTAATCTTCTGGAATTGTGAAGCAAATTGAATCACTGATACTTAAAAGGTTTAGGTTTTATACCATTGTTAATTCTTTCCTTCAGAATGCAATTAAATTACCCATCATTTTAATGCAGGGAGAGAAAGACGACAAAATTATTGCAGTTTGTGCTGATGATCCTGAGTACAAGCACTACACTGACATCAAGGAGCTGGCCCCCCATCGTCTTTCTGAGATCCGACGTTTCTTTGAAGACTGTATCCTTTCTCTCTTGCATTGACCAATGTTAATTTTAGCGAGTATTGTTTGATGTTGGTTTACAATGTGAGGCGTACTGGTTTCTTAACACACTTGCACAGACAAGAAAAATGAGAACAAGGAGGTTGCAGTTAATGACTTCTTACCTTCAAATACTGCTGTTGAAGCTATCCAGTACTCAATGTAAGTTTCTCTAAATGACAAAAAGGATATGTGCCTGCGTCTCCTTCCAATACCAGGTCTTGAATTTGATGCAGAAACTTTGGTTCTGAACTCATTTACTGCTTGGTGCAGGGACCTTTATGCTGAGTACGTTTTGCACACCCTGCGTCGGTAGACAGCTGACTTGGCTGTGTTCCCATGTTTTTCCTTCGAGGGAATTCCTTTGATTCTAACAAGGGGATCATCAACTGTCATTTAAGATTATGTTTAAACTTATATTTTGACTTTCCGTAATTTGAATTGTTTATGGTACTTGCTTGTTTTAAACAATGCTGCTAGATCATTGATATGTTTGAGTAATAATGTAATGTGCTAAATCGGTGATTCGTGATCAAGGATAATGGAAACTATGAAGTACTCTCTCTAAAGAACTTTTCTTTTCCTTTGAAAGCGGACGCTCTCATTGCAAATATTAATAGAGAATTCCGGCACAGAAAGACTTTTCAGCATTCTCTACCTGAAAGAGCAATGCAAGGTCGTGATCTTGTGGGATGACCACCAAAATTTCAGGTTTCGAAGTTTTCATGCTCAGATTTAACTTATCATCCACTTGTTTTTCTCAACAGACACTGATGTTCAATCTCACTGGAATAATGAATCAAAGCTTGTGGGATTGCCACAAAGTTGGTTCAGCCAAGTGACTTTAGATTCATCAATAATATAATATATTATTAGAAGAAACTAAAAGGGGTAGAACATTTACCCTAGTTTTTTTAATTTTTGCCGCCGTTGATCATGGTTATGGATTGGAATAATGAAATTATGATTTTGCCCTTAACAACAGAATACAAATGGCCTTGGAAGCGGGAATAAAGTGATTTTTTTTTTTGTTTTGTCCACAATAAAATAACTAGTATATCTTCAGAAACAAAAAATCATGTGCTGATAGATAGAGATATTAATCTCCTTGTTTTTTAAGATTTTAATTCAATTTTCTTATGTGAATTTACTTTATCCAGAACTACTAGTTGCCTATGAAATGGTTGTTATTTAAAATTATTTAAATGATTTTTTTTTTTAACAATAATCAATTGTCTTAGTTGTTATTGAATTGATTATTGTTCAAAATTATCTAAATGATTTTCTTAAATAATAACCAATTGTTTTTTTTTTTTGTTTTTTTTTATCTTTATGCAACTCAATTGAATCCCATGTTTTTAAGTTCTATCATTCTAGGAATATAACTCCCACTAAACTAAGATTCTCGATGAATTTAATATTTTTTTACCGCTACTATTCTTGTATTACGAGAAGAATAATAAAATCTATATCTTTTAGAATTTGCTGCATAACCAATGAAATATCTACTAGTTGTTCTTGGATTTAATTTTTTTAGTTGAGGATTATAAATCGTTACCTCAACAACACATAACCTCATACAAGTGTATGATTTAAACTGGGCATCCATCTATTCTTTAATTTAAAAGATGTCTTAGACATAACTTTGAATGAAATCCTATTTAAAATACATATAATAGTCTTTAGTGCTTCACTTCATAAGAGTAATGATAGATTAGAATTACCAATCATGCTCCTTACCATATCCATAAATGTACAGTTTTTTTTTTTAGCTACACCTTTTTGTTGTAATGTGTCAGGCATTGTATATTGTGTGATAATGTCATCTCCTTCAACAAACTTTGCAAATAGACCTTAGATTTGTTCTTGTGTACCTACCATAATACTCTCTATCTTTATCTAACCTTACAATCTTTATAGTTTTTTTTTCCTTTTTGTTTCACTATCTTAACCTTATAGGTCTTCAAAGCATCAAGTGCTTCAACCTTATTAAATAAGAGATAGAGAAACATAAATCTAGAATGGTCATTAACGAATAAGTATTAAATGATCCATATATATTAGTATATATGATTTTTAAAATTTTTTAACTTTTTGCGGCATCTTTAGAAGTCTTGTTAGTTTGTTTTTCCTTTATGCAATCTATACAAGTATCAAAATTAGTAAAAGCAAGAGTGTTTAAAACTCTATCATTCACATCTCTATCTTTCAATGGAGATGTGACCTAATCTCCTATGTCATAACATAGAAGAATTCTCATAAATTTTGCTTCTTTTTAATACTAGAGTCAACATACATTGATAAATAGTTGAGATAAAAAATGAGATCTAAAATAATTCTATATAAACCATCAATTAATATTCCACCACCAAGAGAAACTTTATTTTTCAAAATACTCAAAACAATTTATAAAAAAAAATCCATAACCAATATTATAGAGTCTGGAAACTAAAATCAGATTTCTAGAAAACGATAGAATATAAAAGATATTTTTCAAATTCAAAATAAGTCTAAATTTTAAAACTAATCTAAAAGTCCCTATAGCTTTAACTTTAGAGCGCATCTGATTTCCGGAATAGATGCCTTCTTCATTTCCCTTCAATTTCCTTAGACTTAGAAAGTCTTGCATGGTATTAAAAATATAGATTGTAGAATCAGAATTAGTCCACCATGTATTACTAGGAGCCTCAATAAAAAAAGATTCATGACATACTAAAGAGATGAGTTTACTTTTTTTATGAGACATTTCTGATACTTATAGCAATTTTTCTTAACATGTCCTCATTTCTTGCAAAAGAAACATTGGTTATTTTTGTCAAGTTGCTTTATTGATAAATTTCTATATTTCTTGACTTTAAGGGTCATTTTACTTTTCTTGGCATTTCCCTTAACTTGAGAAATCAAATAAGCATTTTCAGATTTCTCAAGTTTTGATTTTCCTTCTTCTTGAACACATGGTCAATAATTCATTAACTGATCAATTTTTCTCATGTTTCTTACAAGAAATCTTAAATAGACCGTATTTCATGGGGAGAGAATTCAAAATGAAATAAACCAATAATGACTGAAAATCTCAACCTCCAAGGACTTCAGTTGAGCAAAAGTGTCCCTCCTTTCTATAATGTGCTCGCGCTCATCCTTAGAATAGTTAAATAACATATTTGAAAGCCTCTTCATTAAGGTGTTGGCCAATGCCTTGTCAGAATGAACAAATTGTTTATCTATGACCTTCAGGAAATCTTTTGTCTTGGAGCATTGAGGGATAAAACCCTTAATACTTTTCCTTATACAGGACTTTATAAACATTAAACATAAGTGACTAGATTGCTCCCACCACTCATAATTAATCTTTTCCCGAGCATTACTTGATTCTGTGAGGATGTGTAGTTCATCCTTATATAAGGTCAAATCAAATCCACAACTCAATTCAAAATGAATACTTTCCTTTCGATCAACAAAATTATCACCACATACCATAGAAATACTAAATGTATCGATAAAAGCAATAGAAAAAACTATAATAACCAAGAAAATATTGTAATGTAACGAAACATATACTTTATCTAAATCAACCAATATCAATTTAGTAGTAAACTCTAACATTCATATTGGGAGAGGTTGTATCATGCATAGAACTTGCTAATTCCTTAATAATAAGACTAATAAATAAAATACCAAGACTAAAATGTATTCACACCCGAGAGTTTAGAATAGAATTCATCTTTAATATTTATTTATTATCTTATTCCAATTAAATCAAAAAAATAACAACCCCTCCAAATGACCAAGCCAATACTTTCATAAAATAATTGTAATTAAATTATGTACCTTATGAGCATAATAATTTAATAAATCTTAATTAGATCATCAAAATAACTTAAGATGTTGTGGCCAGTCCCATACTAATTAACATCACAATCTCATCATGCTTAATTATAAAATAAAAACTTTAAGTTGATACACTTTTAATAATCATGTAAACCATATCATGATTATTATTATTTTTTTTAGTAATTCTCAATAAATAAATATACTAATAGATCCAAAAAAAAAATTATAAGCTTCGTAGGCAGATGACCCAGTAAAAGAATTGCGAAAATCCCTTGCAACATTATATTAGCATATAATTAAATTTCTTAAGAGGAATCATAATTTTCCAGGATTGACTTCCTGAATAGACGTTGACACAGAGACTTGATAATTAAAAAAACAATTTTTGGGATCCATATCTCTCTGCCATGATTATTAATGCATAACTATTCAGGAATTTTTATGTTGTTAAGAATAAATATTTTTCTAATCTATTCTAAAACTTTAGGATTATTCTGCGTGGATGAAACACAGACTTTTCATTAATTTCTTTGGTAGATTTGCAGGACGAGTTCCATTTGTTGTTGCAGATTCTTTTTCCATGAGTTGGAACAGTTTTTCTGTGATTCGCTTATCTGGCGGGTACGTGCCCCCTTTACCGCTTTTCCTAAACTCCTTGACTGCGGATATTATAGAAATGAAACTTTTCAGAATCTTTTATTGATCAGGAGAGTGTCATTGTCTGAATTAATTTTTTTTTTGGAAGCCAGTGGTTTTCGAGTTCTGTTCTTGCAGTGTTAAAGGTATTCCCATTTGAGCCAGTGGTCTGTTGCATCTGAAATCTTTTGCACAAATGATCTTTTTCAGTTAGCCCAACATCCATCGGTTTTGGTTTCCATCCTGCACGCTGCAGTCTGTCTTTGACAATACAATCTTCGTTTTTTAATACCTTGGTGATCAATGCTAACATGATCACACTCTGTTGCAGGGTCGGAGTTTCTCTGTCGTGGCTGAGTTTGCTCACAAGGTTGTCCTGTGCATGCTGATATTCTAAGCTACCAGGCAAACATTTGTTCTTCTCTGCCGGAACTGATCCAGCAGCTCTTTTCTTTGCTGATTCCAGAATTTATATACTCTGTTATTGGGTCCTGATTATTATTATTATTATTATTATTATTATTATTATTTGTCTTGAAACCATGCAGATTCAGCCATGGATCTCAAACAAATATAGAGTTATCAATGTTTAGAGAACCACAACATTTCCATCTTGCACATCAATGTTTGTCCATGAAAACAAAAATTGAAAGTCTGAATCTGATTCTGTTTATTTAACAAGGGAACAACGTTGAAGTATATTGACAGCAAATAGTCAGTTGCCAACAGTAAGTTCAAAATGGGATGATTACATTTGAATTCCTTGGAATCATTTTCAGGTTTCTTTATGGACATGTTTTTAAATTGCCATTTCAGCAACCAATCCATTCAAAAAGCAGCCATTGCTCAAGCATTTATGGCAGTTTCAGGGACAATGAACTTGATGGAGCTATTCCAAAAGCAAATGAGTATAGACTGTAATCAATCGTTATACACTACTTGACACCAACTCACTATTATTGGCAGGCCTAAAAAAAAAGTGCCAACTGTGTTGGTCTCGCAAATTTGAGCACTTTTACTCGACTGCATCGAAAGAAACAGTTAATACTGATGTTAAAAATATACGGTAGAAAGTAATGATTCAAGAACAGCACAATTTTTAGGCGGGATTATCCAAGGAAAGGTAGATAATTGAACTCAGCAAATGATGCTCCATTATTGCTATCATGAGTACCGTTTATTTAATAGTTCCAAGAGAAGAACTGCAGCAGAGTCTTTGGCCTTCTTAACACTTGGCATCGGCTCTCCCACACATTCGTCTGTCCATCCTCTATCAGTAGTATTCACACGAACTGCAAAAGTAAACCTCTTTGCATGTGCAGGACCACCCTCATTGACACACCTTAAAAGCCGAAATATAAAATTAGTAAAATGATGCTGTTTTTTATCTATTATTTTGATATGAGGACAGACATTGGATAATATTCTTACCGATATGATGGCATAGGCCAATTTCTACGCAAGCAGATATCATTTAATGTTTGTCTAGTAAAGGTTTGGTTGCCGTTCCTTTTCTTCTTCCCATTTTCATCACTCTTTTCCTTGGCTTCAGCTGTTTCCTTCTCTTTCAAAACAACAAGTGCATTCCTAGCAGCGAGTTTCTGTGCCATTTTCTTTTGTGGATTTTGTGCAACTCCTACCTGAACACCATCAATGAAAACTTCAACAGTAGCCAAATTGCCACTTCGAGTGGCTTTGTATTCCAATCCTTCAGCCTGTTGCTGGCACCGTTCCTGCAGCTCCCTTACAGGATGCATTGGCAGGGTTTCTGGAGTGACCATTGGATGCAACAGAGGTTGAAAAACCTGTAATAAGGGGTAGCGAGACAAAGAAATCGTCATCAAATATCCTCATTTATGAACAGTAGGAACTGAAAAGCTGAAAGGGTTGCCGAGAGGTATGACAGCTGCGCTAGTGAGTTCCAAGATTAAAAACTAACCTTCCACACAACCGCTGTATCTCGTCCGCTGTCAAGAAAAATAGCACCAGCAATGGATTCAATGATGTCACCAAGAACCTTTGGAGCTTTGCAATCTCCCAAACCAAAGGAGTTGAACCCTGGCTTCAATAGTTCATCTTGAACTTCCCTAACAAAGTCCCGAATCTGTAACATTGTTCACAAAGTGTAAAGACTTCATAAAAGAGACCAAGTAAATTAAAAAAACTATGGCCACCCCACTACACTAACAAAGGAATAAGATAGCAAACCTGCTTTTCAAGGGCACTTGACCCATGTCTAAGGTGCACATGAAGCTTATGTTTAACTGCAACACGTGCAAAATTTTCATTGTTTACAGCAGCAGCTCGCAAGTCTGTCAGGCGACCAGGGGGCAGATTTGTATATGTAAAAAACAAGTGCCTAGTAATAAGATGATCTAAGACTGCGTCACCAACAAATTCTAATCGTTGATAGCAGGATACTCCAGAAGATGGTCGTGAAGCATGCGTTATGGCTTCTATCAACAAGCCACGATCATTGAACTTAATATCCAAGGCACCTTCTAAAGTATCAAAGTCAACACTTCTAAGAACACTTTCGGGAACATTGAATGGCCTAGATGCACCATCTATCTCTTCATGATCGAACTCTACCTGAATTCCAATCCATTTCATAAGGTGGTTAACAGCATTTTTCCCACCTTCAACATAATAAACACCAATTAATGCTTCAACAACATCTGCCAATGTCTTGCTAGAGAGGACTCTGTAAGAACTAGCATCACTCTCAAGTTCACCATCTTCAATTTCATTTTCATACCCATCATCAAGATGATTCATTCCGGTTCTATCCTCAGCAAGTGAATTCTCCTGATCAAATATGTACGAGTCTCCATCTTTTGTTTCCTCATCAAAGACAGGCAACACTCCAGGAGCAGCCCATCGAGATGGAGCAAAGCGATCTGCTTGGATATATGACTGAAGTCCTTTGTTAAGTGCATATTGATACAAAACCATATTACTTACCATTTGTTGCCTCATTCTAGTAAGTTGACCCTCATGTTTCTGGGGATACTTCAGAAAAAGAAATCGACTAACCACCCATTTCAGGTAAGCATCTCCTAGAAGCTCTGCTCTTTCATAGCAGAATGTCTCTTGGCATGAAGCAGCAGTCAAGGCTTCCAAGATCTGTAGACAAAGGACGAACACATCAGTTACAAGGTAGTTCACAGCCTTCAGACTTTCAAGTAATAAATAAAATACCTTTGAAGCAGGGACTGGATAATTTATTATATCCTTAAGTTCAACTGCGAGCAGCATGCTTTCAACCCTCCTCATTATCGATGGTAATCTCTGGGCTCCTCGAACAAGTGATCCAGGAAGAGGGTGCACCAGACACAGCTCAGGAGGAAGAAACACATAGTAAGTCTTGTCAAGATTCTCTTCAGCATCGCCTTCATTTGCTACAAAAACAAAAATTTGTCCATTAGCTCAATAAACTAAAAAACTTTGAAGCATGGTTTATGGGCAGAGTTGGTTCTGCTCCTGAAGGATAGGGAAAGATACATACAATCTGAGTGTTCAAACCGAGGAGATAAGAGATTCTTGCAGTATGAAACACCACGTCCTCTTAGTAAAGGCTGCTGCTTAAATTTCAATTCAACTCCATACCTGATAATAATACATAAACATAATCAATATCCTGATGAAAACAAACTCAGTAGTGCAAAAAAGAAAAAAAGAGCTTCTCCAATCAATTAGGGGACATGAATATTTCCATCACAAATTCAGATAAGTTTTCCCCTCTTCGGGCACAACATTTGAAATGCATCAAAGTTACCAGTAATGGCATCAGCCAATAGCAATTAATAAGGTATTCAATTATCTTCAGAGAGGAGAAAGGGGCGAGAGCTAATAAAAAATTATTAGGGAAAGCTATGAGGATCGCACTTTTGCTTGTAGTAATCAGCATATGAGCTGTACTCCAGAGGACCAAGATAACCCTCTTTTCTTGGAAATGAGATCTCTGCAGTCATATCATAGCATATGGAATCCACATAAAACCTCTTCCCAGAGTGAGCAGCTGTTACAATTCTCCCCATCAAAGCATCAGCATTGACACAAGTATCAGCCATCATCAATTTGCCTTTGGTCAGCTCCAGTTTTTGCGTCTCATTTGCATCCCATCCCCTCTTAGGAATCAATCCAGAAGCTTTCACAACATCAAACTGTGCTACAGCTCCCCTGATCCCATAAGTGGGATGAGGTTTCTGTCCAAAAGCAATTCCATGTCGCAATTTCCCAAAACCATACTCCCTCCTGTCTCCACCAAGTGTCCTCTCATTTGTACCAAGGTAAACATCTGGTCGAGCTCTCTGAAGACGATTGCTCCAAGCATCTGTTCCAATTATATTTTCAACCAGATCCCAGTCAATTTCTTTTATAGGATCTACAGACTTATCGCTAACCATGGGGACGAATAAATAAGCTTTTGCAGGATCCCATGGAGTGGTGGAAGGTTCAACATCCACATCCAGTACAATGCTCATCAACCTTACATGAAAATTTTTAAGGGATGCCACCTGCACACAATCAGGGTCAAACATATCAGGAACCAAATGCTGAGATGTACATTGAGAAAAGTGAATAGGAGTGGTTGGAGTTTGGACCATTATTCCAATAGTTAACTAAAACCATACCTGACTTTCCGTAATAGCTATGCGACCCCTAAAGACAAGAGATGCCTTTGTTATCATGGTTCGAGCGATAAATAGATCCATCGACATCGATAAGACCTGAAGAAATTGAGGTGTTGAAGAAAAATGCTTAACATATCTATCTATGCTGAAACTGAAAATAAATTGATATACCTCTGCATCCAGCTCATTGCCAAAAAGCACTGCAAAATTTGAAACTTGAGTCAAGAATGGATCATTTGAAGTGCCACTGTTTAAGCATTTGACTCCATACAAGTAGAGATGAAGCACTTCGGAGTTGTTGCAACCATCCCTTCCGCATAAGATCCATTCTCCCTGGAAGGCCAAAGAGAATAAGTATCTATGCTCTACAAGAAGACCATAATTAAAAACAAACCTATAGCAGCACTTATTTTACACTGCACAAAACAGATAACCTGCAATGATATAAAAACACTATGAAAAGGGAGAAAAAAGATAGGAAAATAGAAGGAATAGAAGGCATCTTCTAAAGATTGGCATTTGAATTGGTGTGATGAGAGAGAAGTGACACTTGCAATACATGTTCATGTTCTGGGTATTTTTGCAGTTCATTGAGATGCAAGTTCAAAATCTTGTCATCCCCGAACTCCCTGACCCCCCAAATCCCAACACCTTTTCCTGTTTAAAAGAAGATAAGGAGAGGAAGAAATAGAGAAACCCCACTCCACTCAACTAAGTCTCAGGCTATTCTTTACCACTGAAATTCTTGCACCTACTAGGTATAGTAGCCAATGTCTTATAAACTCCCAGTTTTCAATGTTTTTCTTACACCTACTAGGTACAGTAAAGTGCAGGCGAATGACAAAGGACAAGAACATGCTCCTATTCTGATTAGGTATAGAAAAGAGTTTGCACTGGCAAGGCAAAGAAAATGGTGTAGCAATGAAAAAATTGGGACAGAGATATTCACCGACCCAGACCATCAGGATAGAATTCTAAAGTTTGATATCTCTCCGTGTTGACACGAGCAAATTTGTGCAGGCTCCTATTTTTTCTAATCCATCATTGACAAAAATTTCTTTCACTGAACTTGACCATTACCAATCATCAACCCACAGGCAGTCATAACCACGAAACAAACAGTACAAACTTACCTGGAGTGTTTTAGCTACACCTTCAGGATAGAACTCCCGATGCCTAGCAGTCCCAGGAAGTGGTTCACCTTCATCATTCTGGTCAACCTTGTCCTTTTCTTCCTCACTTCCCTTGTCTGGCAAGAGCATGTCAGTAAATGCTCCCATCTCATGAAGCTTCTTGCAAGCAGCCAAACAAACAGCCTGCAATTGATCAGATAATTAACACATTCCTAAATTAAAAGTAGCAAAGCTAGCATGATTGTGATGACAAAGTAGCATGCCTGATGTGCAAGGCGCATTGAACTGCATACAGGACCCTCAAGCTCCTCAAATGGTGCATTACAAGGAAGCTGAAGCTTGCATGAATATTCTGTGGGACCTCCTGGCTTCTCATGCTTCTCCATAATAAACCCAGGACGAAGTATTGAATACCTGGATAGCAGAAATATTGGAAAAGAAATAAGTACTCCTTAACAACCAATAAGATTATAGCTTAAGTTATCAACAATAGATTGATGAGGCACCTGTCACTGGGTAACTGAGAGCAATAGAAATGAACAAGTCCAACAGCAGAATTTAAGCTCACAACAGCACCAGTAGACTCCACCTGATACACAGTTCCTGGTATTGAATCTACTGCAATTAACCTTGAAGTATCCTTAAGATGACTGAGGTCAGTTCTCTCAATCGCTTCTTTCCTCAGGGTCTCCTCACTATTCCTAGCATTCCTTAAGAATGCTCCATGAGACAGGTTTCCCCTGAGATATGGTAAAAGTTTGAAGTTATTTGATATCTACCCAGTTAGAAGATGAGACTGAGATTAGATCCAACACAATTACCTCTCCACCATCAAGATGTAATCAGAGCCTGGCTTTCTTGCACGACCTCGAGACTGAATATATGCAAGAACAGTTTTTGCAAGATCAAAGCGAATAACAACATTGCATTGCCTAATATCAAGTCCTTCCTCGGCAACACTGGTAGCAACTAACAATGTCACCTATACAATATATGGAAGCATTTAGTGGGCATTAGCATAAAACTTCAGCTTTTGAAGAAACCAAACCAGCAAGCATGGCATTGATACATACACGACCATCTCGAAATTTGGCAATTGTGTCTTGCATTTGGCTTGTTCTCATTTCCTGACTATTATTGTGCCCTATCAAACTTGCACACCTAACAAAACTTAGAGATGGAAGCTCTGCAAAGACCTGTGAGACATAACATAACAAGGTTCAATGAGAACCATGTTACAGGGAGCAACACAAAGACAGAAGTATTAACATATGTGACCTTAGGAAGAACCAAAGCAGCTACTACACGCTCAACAAAGATGATCGCACGAAAATCCTCCGTGTGCTGATATCTGAGAAGTATTTTAATCAGTGACTGCACTTTAGGGGTCACTTTTCCATCAGCTACAGCAGCTCCTATTATCACATCAACATGTTCTCCACCAGAGACAACTACACCACAGAATTGAACAAGGAGAGAAGTGTATCAACATCATTTCCCTTCAAAACTACTTAAAACTGCTAAAGTTGTAAAATCAAGAGCAGAACTGAGGTCTGCACAGCGGTTCACACTGGTGGGTCATGTCCCCGGTCACATAATGAATATTGCATATGAGAGGTACACTTCCCTAAGTTTCCCTCTATGCCAATGGTAAGGTATTTTTGACACACTGAGATCATTTGTTTCAAGCAGTTTCAAGCATAGACCACTATACCAAGGAATTAATCTAAATTTCCCAAATAAACGGTTCTACACTACTCCTAATTATACTTTTACCGATGCAACTCCTAATTGTACTCATACAATAAATAATGGGTTCAACTTTCTCCAGAAATTTCAATTCAATAATTTTTTAATTGTCAAAGTGAAGACTAATTCTAAGAAATTCAGATTGGTACAGATTTACAATCTCATCTGCACCAAGCCTTGATCTCAAACAGGTAATTGGGCCAGCTATATGAACCATTTTGTTTCACTATTATAGACTTACTGAATGTTATGTTGGCAAGAATTAACAAAACCCACCATGACTGTCAGGGAGCTCTCCCTCCTCAATCTCATCAAAACCAGGCCCATCTTGAATATTGTCATTCCCATAGTCTGAAACTTTTGTATCCTTGTCTGTAACAGCTCCCTCTGTTAATTGGCATTGTAAGAGCAACACGACTCTTTCCAGGTAGGATTCTTGAAACTTAACATCAAGCTGATAGTTTGCTCTCTCGTCATTTTGTAAGGCAGTCAGAAAGGATTGTGCAACCTGCAATAAACATGGATGCAAAACCAAGTATATTGTTATAGCCATACAAAGTTACAGTCCCACAACGCAAGATCCTCAGAAAAAAAAATGTAGAAAGAGTATCAGCAATTTCAATAAAGTCATCACTCTCAAGATTCATGGTGGCAGGCCCAAGACATTTACCATTGTACTAAGCAATGGAACCCTAAACAATTGTGTCTTCAATAACAAAGGACAAAGTAAACCACTTTGTAAGTACCTTGTAAGCACACCACTGACCCAGATCACCAAGTGCATAATTAATTGCCCTCAACTTTTGAATTAAGTTAGCAGCCCCATCACTTTCCGTTCTTTCAGAGACACCATAAACCTGGCGCAGCTCTTCCTTGGCCCCAGCATCCCTAGCTCCCATAAATTGCCATTTACTTCTTCTCGAGCTTGACTGTGCAGCTTCCTCAACAGCCACTTCGATTTGCTTTATTTTTTCATGAAGGTACCACAAGCTAGCTGCTTTGTCGTACTCCACCACAACCTCTGCCGGCATTGGTACATGCTTTTCCAGTTCCTTGCGGTCTTTTATCGTACAAACAATTGAGTCCAGTTTACTTTCAAGATTGCGGATCTTTATTGCACAATCCACCTGACTTGAAACACCTGAAACACAACACTATAAGTACAAGGTTTTACAGCTTGAATACGAAATAAAAAATCCTGATTAAAGAAAAACTCTTCTAGGAAAGCAAACAGCTTCAAATTCAACAGTCACAAATTAATGAATACCCTTTAAGTTAACAGGAGAAGCTGTCATTCCAAAAACAGACGGTCTCTTCTCCTTGGGAGTTGTATGGTAAAACTCAGACATCACAAGAGAATATGGATGTTTCTTCACAGCATGATGACACTCATCCAGAATGAGGAGATTTATGGCTTCCATTTTGATTATGCTGTGCCTCAATATGTTCAAAAGAATTTGGGCTGTCATTACTAAAACCTGCAGAGAGAAAAAAGCAACTAAATAGATCAAGGAACAAGCTACCACCAGAGTGGAAGCAAGCAAAATATGTATCTATTTCTTGTTACTAATGGAAATTTTGCATAACCAAAAAAAATAAAATTCAACGGACCACAAATTAGACAGGGATAGCCATAAGCAGCAACTCCATCGGTTTAAAATGACACATATTGTTGAAACACTTGGGCAACAGACAACATAAGTGTTATGAATGGATGTTGTTATCCACTTTTCCAGAAGAATATATCTAAAACTGTGGCAGCTGTGATGGAAAGAGATTTCCAGGGTGTTTCCCCTTCATTCTTACTAAATGTAACCCCATTAATGGTTTTGATAAACTCCCAGCTTGATACATTAGCTACGTCGTAAAATATATTGAGAACAAAACAACAGGCAGATTAGATAGCTCAAAAAAACACATTCATCATTAAAATCTCTGGCATTCCTTCGTAATAATATTACCCAGATATGGAAATAATAGCAAAACACCCTCAAACATACCTATCTTCCCTTCATCAAAACCCAAAAAAACCATTTGCATCAGATGCAAAAATTTCTGGAGGTACTGTCACAGGTATCCCTCCCCTAAAAAATAAATTTCAACACAAAAGAAAAGATGCAGGGCAATGCACAACCAAATGATCGATTGGATTTTAACTTCTTTTCGTTCTGCACATTATTAGGGCTAAGAGCTCCTTAAAACCTTGTGGCTCGCATATTATTTTGAGCTCAGCCTCTTGTGAATTAGTGACTGCGCTCAAGTCTAATTTTCAAGAAAACTTTGGACATACAAACACCAATTTGAGAAAAGTCACAAGGAGCACTGAGGTAAGAGAGAAGCCAGCAAATAAAACTAATATTTATACAAATCACACAATAAACATACTCAAAGTTTGGATAAGAGACTAGAATGAACTGCAAAGGTGGTGACCCGATTCTCATACTACTGTACCTTCCCAAGACCTTTGGGGTTGTTAAAATAAAACTTCTAAGATAAATGGTTCAAATTATCAGATGCTAGAAAACAAATGGTTTCCCACATATAATTAAAGATACAGCAACCATAAGAAGAAACTACTGTTAACTGCAACAAGCCCCAAATTTCTTTGCACTGCTAATGTTTTAAAAAATCATGTCAAATTAATAGCCACTGTCATAATCACTGGTGATGACTACAGTGAACATGTGAAATAGAGAACAGAAAGATATAACAATTGAATATCACCAAAATATAGCTGTGGAATCAAAATCTAACATAAAGAAAAACTTCAAGAGCTACCTGTTTTGTTTCAAACTCACGCTGCCATCTTCGAGTATCCCAGAAATCTTGACCCATCTCACCACAATAATGGCCCACTTGGTAACCGCGCTCACGAATTACTTCTGCTTGCTGAAGTCAGAAGAGCAAGACAATATAATCAAGCAATACTTGCAGTCAATGAAGATTATCAAAGTTTTACATTCCTAAAGCAGCATAGTCTTCAGAATAAACTACCTGATAAACAAGTGGAACCTTCGGAACTAAAAATACAGCTAGAATTTTTTTATTCTGCCTTTGCAAGTCATTGCAAATGCTTCTGATGAGGAGTACAGCAATGAGTGTCTTCCCTGCCCCTGTTTCAAGAAAAGCTATTGTATTTTTCTTCTTAGCCTGGTCAAGAACATCCAATTGATACTGGCGGGCCTGTTCTTCAGGGACTTTCTCCTTACTCTCCTCTGATTTCTTCTCTAGCTCTCCTTTGCACTCCTGAATTTTGTCATTTGCCTCCCTTCCTTCTTTGTTATGATCAGCTTCCCAAGTGCCCAATCGGAAAACCATGTCTTTGGACCCTGAACGATCCCTCTCCCAATAACCCCTAAGTTCTCTTTCCCTCCAATCCCTATCTCTACCATCCCTCCTATTACTGCCACTATATCTATCTCTTCTTCGACTAATATCCCTATCCCTTCTGTCGCTTTCATCCCAATCCCGTGACCTCTTCCTGCTAGAACATCTCTCCCTATCCCTATGCTCATGCTGCCCTCTACTAGAATACACTCTCTCATTTCTATAACAACAAAGTCTAGCCCTTTTACCGCCCCTTTCATCACCATCAATACCTTGCTCCGTCGACTGCTCATCCTTCTTCCCATTTTCTTTAACAAAATTGTTTGAGAAACTCTCTTCTCTCTTCCCATTGGACAAATTCAACCCATTACCACCATTCTCCACCTGCCCTTTTCTGTCAATATTGTCCTTATCACCACCATTTGATTGTGAAACCGAGCTCCCATGGCAAACTCCATTTTCAACATTAATAAACCAACCATCACCAACAATGCAATCCCGACTTCCATTGGAAACATTAGCTGTCGTACTAGCATTATGAAGAGGAGGAAGACCACTACCATTCTTGATACTATCAAGAATGTGATCAATCCCTCCAAAGAAATCATTATTAACATTGGAATTATTATCAACAGATAATTCTGGAACAATTGAAGTATCAAAATCAACAAAATCATCTATAATATCACAAGAAATATCCTCACATGCATCAAGCCAGTAAGACGGACCACCTCCACCTCCAATCCCCGAAACCCTACCATTACTCTCGCTCTCCATTACCTCAGATAATTTAACTAGTAGTGATCAATACTCTAAAAGGAGAAGAAGAAAAAAAAGTAAAGTAAAATATAAGAAAATCAAGAAAACAAAAACAGAATCAAAATCCAAGCAAAACAAATGAATAAGATCTCGATAAAGCGAATGAAAGAGAGAGTTGGTGAAGAGGGGGTTTGATTGTTTCTTTTCTTTTTCCTTGTCTTTTTTTCTTTCTGAAATGCAGATTAGGGTGGATAGACCGTACGAAGCACGCGAATATTTAAGAAGGGTAATACACAAAAAGAATTTCTTTTTTAATTGCTGGTTGGTTGTGCGATTCTTTTAGATTCACACGGTCTATCAACCCTTAATTCTGCTTCCTTGCTCCTCCCTTTTTTTTCTCCTTTAGTCTTATCTTCTGATTGAAATCAAGCCAAACCTCCAATCCCAGCGTGCTTTCTCTTCTTCTTCTTCTCTCTCTTTATGTTCTCTGCAGTGGCTTTGGCTTTCTTCTTATATTCTCTTGCTGGTTTAAGGAAGATACGAAGCAAAGAGGGGGGCTAGACGAGAAGGATTCTTTTTCTCTTCTTTTTTCAACAAAAAAAACAAAAATAAGAAGAAGCAGAAGAAGAAGAAGAAGAAGAAGAAGGAACAGAAGACAAAAGGAAAGGAAGTTAAGGGCTTAAGGCAGTTCTGTAAGCAAAGTAGAGTAAGACCGTAAAAAAGTAGTGTTGGCCTCGGAAGTTACTTCTGCGTGATTTTTTCGAAACTTCTGGCGGTGTACGATATCTTTTAATGTAGCAAATGATCTCTCGACGCGTGTTTTCTCCGCACCGTGGGCTCTTCTGAGTGGTCAAGGCTGCCGGGGTTTTTTGTTTTTTTTTTTTTAAGGAAATTCAATAGTGGTTGCCTCACGCGTTTTGCTTGTTTCCTGATGTTTTCGGAGCAAAAGGAGGGGGGGAGGGTTTAGGGTTAGAGAGACGGGAGCATTGAATTTATGTTGGGAAAAAAGAGCCTTGACACGTGTCAATTTGATGACAGTAGGACCCACACGGGTGGAATTTTGGTATCATTCTGGAAAAAAGATCGCCAGTAAGCTACAAAATATTAGCAGAAATGATAGGTCCGTCTGATGGGACATTCTGGTCCGTTTGATATATTCTTTTTTTACTATTTTTTAACCCGTATGGAAAAAAAAAAAGGGAATTATTCCCTATATCTCAGAACTGAATATATTTTATCCTATGAGATCTTCCATTGGGGGACCTAACAACTGTGTGCGTGGCCGTGATTGGGATTTTTTGGTTTCAGATAAATGACCGTAAGTGTCATGATTAAGTTCTTATTTTCCTCATTCATTATTCTATATTGTTGACACGTTACTTTTAGGATTGTAAAGTTAATTTCATTATATTAATTCAATTCTTGTATGATTAAAAAAAAATTTAATTCTTTATATTTTAAAAAAATAATAAAATGGTAATATATTGAATCGATTCGTATTAATTTGGGTTAATTTATTAAATTTACAGCTTAAATCATGAGATCATATTAACAAATCAAAATAAATTATGTACTTTGATTCTCAACCAATTCAATATTGAAGGATAAAGGGAAAAACAACCCAAGTCAACTTGATAAACTCATAACTTGAGTTATGAGACTAAAATAACCCTATAAAAAGTAAATTAAAATAAATTATGAAGTTTAATTTTTCAATCAACTCAATGTTGAAGGATGAAATTGAAAAAAATCAATTTAGAAAAAGATAAAAAAAAAAAACATGACCAATATTATCTCAAGTTAACTCGTTAAAATTATGACTCGGGTTATGGGACCGAGATAACCTCATGAAAAACAAACAAAAAAAATGATTCAGATCATGAAATCGGGATAACCTAATAGAAACTAAATCGAAACAAGTCATAAAGCCTAATTCACAATCAACCTAATGTTGAAAGATGAAATTGAAAAAAAAAAACATCAATTAAAGAAAAAGGAAAAAAAACCTCAAGTAAATTGAGTTAACTTGTCAAATTCACAACACGCGTCATATGACTATGATAACCACATAGAAAGCAAATTGTAAAATATCATGAAACTCTCTCTAATAAATTAAATGTTGAAGAATGAAATAAAAAAATATATAGATTTAAAAAAAGAAAAAAATTATTCTAATTAATAATGTTTTGTAAGGTGGTGCATAGTTAAAGCATCACCTCTTTTAATTTTTTTTGTTAAAATGCATGGACTATTTATACTTTTTTCCTCCGATTTTCTTTTGGAATTCAGTGGAATAAAAAAATAACACTGTTCAAAAGATATTTAAGAAAATAACATAGTTTAGTGAGTCATAAGACTCATATGTGACTCTCGAGTCACATACGATTGCAAACAAATTTAAACCACAACACTATTTCCTTTCCTTTTTTTCTCATGTCTTTCCTCCTCGTTCATTGCCCCTCTCTCTTGTCACGACCCACATTGCACTACCACTATTTACCTCTACCCTCACCATAAAATACCCACTTATAAAACACGATACTAACCCCTCTTCCTCTTTTCACAGTAAAGAAGAGCAACTCTCTCTCTCCTTTCACCATGTCTTTCTCTTGGAATTCGACCACCACTCACATTCAACACTTAGAGGCATATTAATTCCTTTCCCTCTATCAATTTCATAGAATTGGTGCAATTTGTGTTAATTGTTGATTTTGATTATTTTAAGGTTTAGAATTAGGGTTTTTTAGGTAAAATTAGTGTTTTGTAAATTAGGTTTAAATTATATTAATTAGCTATAAAATACATAAATTTGAGTTATTGATTTCATTATTTGTGAAGAAAATCAATGATTTTGGGTTGTTGTTGATTGTGAATTAAATTTAAATTATGTTAATTATCTATTAATTTAAGTATGTCATATTGATAGAATTAAGAAAGATATGGAAGATGAGGATGTTGAGTTAGTTGAGCTACTAAACCAATCCATGTCACCGCTCCAAAATTTAAGTATGGGAATGGATATGCCCAAAACTGTAATGAATAGGCTTTGAGTTATAGAAATTCAGGCTTATTGGGTGATGAACTGAGGGTTAAAAATTTTTAGAGACAAGTCTGAATATATTATTGCAATTAAGCAGTGACATGTTAAGAATTCATTGAAGTACAACGTCTAACATTCAACTAAAACTTATATGCAGTTAGTGTACATTCAAGTACCAACATGTAAATGGTATTTATGTAAGGGTATCACTAGAGGTCTACTTTATTTGAGATCTCAAAACGAAAAAAAGTCACACACATATCAGAACCACTTGTTTTGCAATGTTATCATCAGATAAACTCAGATCTGATTGTTGAGGTGATATTAACAATTGTAAAAGTTAATATAAGTATGAGTGTTGCAAATATTCAAGCTACTATATGATGAATTATGAGTCATTGTTACTGCATATATTGGTTTAAATGTATATGGATGTCCAATTAGATGAAGAACGGAAAATGAGTTGAAGGAGATCTACTTATTTGTATAACAAGATGGATGGCAGAGAGGAGCACTCAAAAAATAAATATGGTGTATGCAATGAAAGAGGTTATAATAGGAAAATATGCAAAATAGATAATGTATCTTAATAACTGTATTTATTTCAAATTTCTAACATAGATTATGTTTTTTACATTTAAGAAATTTTATGTTTTAATTGTATTGCAATGCAAACAATTTGTTTTGATAGGACCTCGAGGTAGACATTGTTCGACCTAGGGGAGGTTCATTTGTTTCTAGTAGTGCCAACTATCATGACCATCTCATGTGACCATTTGGTTGTGCAGATGAGTCCAAATGATATTTCAGTTTTATACATGCAGGACAAGCTTCATTTTAAGCTAGGGGGTGCAGACCTGTCCACGAGCGCTCTAAGCATTTCCAGGAGGCGGGGTGATTTTTAGATTTAGTTAAATTATATACTTTAATGTTTTAAGAATTATGAATTTAGTTTAAATTTAATAAGATGTTATGTAAATTTTCATTGTGTTTAATTATAAATTATTAATTTTAATGAATTGTGAAGTGTGTTGCTTTTTTAATTATGTTGAGAAGATGGATAGTAGATTGTGTTTCTGAATTGTAAAATTTCAAGTTGTTATTTTTTGTGACAATAAGTTAAAAGCCTGAAAAAAAAAAAACATATTAGACTTTTGTCGGTGAGTAGCGCCCAACTCACCAATATTAGAGGAAAAAGGTTTTAAGAAAAAATCATAGACACTGATGGTATTTGGTATAAATAAAATTAATTTTATATTAAATAATATACATTTGTGATTTCAAAATATAAATGAAAGAAAAAAATAATACTAAAAGAAAGAAAGAAAAGAGCACAAAACCAAGAGTTTCACCTCCCTTTGCAAGATTAACGCTCAACCCTATTTTGTGAGCTGAATGTTAACCCCTTATAAAAAAACTTCCTTCCTCGAGAATCATCCTGGGATGAAAAGAAGTTAAATTTCACCTCGTTTACTCTCATACCAAACATTCTCTTAGCTTTCTAGTGAAAATCTTGCGTTTTTCTGTGAATTATTTGTGTTGAGGGGTTGGTGGGTGCAGCCTCGAGCATTAAAGCAAGCCTTTAATATGCCATCGGAATGGGGAAATGGAAAGGTTTCAGGCATCTGTGCACTCTGATGAATCGTAAATGTTGCAGACCTCTCTGTGTCTCTGCTCGATCTTGCAGCGTTCGTTTCAGGCTTAACTTGTTATTCACACCAAATCACGTCTTCAATTTTGTAACGTGTCTTCCGGAGTTAGA
>Ga0325414_1001330_pt1 | contig 23555 bp, 14 predicted proteins | sample PopdelMetagenome_8_FD_206183 | JGI IMG/M metagenome (GOLD analysis project Ga0325414, IMG submission 206183) | Populus deltoides microbial communities from Bellville, Georgia, United States - Leaf-PdKOR-R3 | ecosystem: Host-associated > Plants > Phyllosphere > Phylloplane/Leaf | place: USA... | reverse complement strand
TATATATATATATATATATATATATATATATATATATATAAACATAGCTCTCCACCATATTTGTAAATCAGCAAGAGACCACGTAGATTTTCTTGTCTAGCCACACAACTTTGCTATTTAAAGCAGAATGTTCATGCAAACCTACTGTACATTGACTTGCTTTCTTATGCTTCAGACATGAGTTCACTTTTACCAACATTCCACTATTACCTTGAAAGAAAATTAAACCACTAATGAAAAGTAAAACACAAAGACAATGATTGATGTTGGTTAAGGAAGAACAGTCATTATATATAAGGTATGTCTTAAGTTCTTTGGCTCTGAGTGGTAAATTTTCCCTCTTCTTCATGCACACATTGCCGGTGTTTGATACTTTAAAGTCGATGGTGCACGCATATATTCCGAATGCTGCCCCAGCATGTAGTAAAAAGAAGCCCAGGAACCGCATAGTTTGATAGTTTGGTTAAATGTCTAGCAGATTTAAGAGAAAAATGCTCACTACATGTGCCCTAAAAGCTGAACCATATGTTGGTCGGTGTCTCTGGAAAATACCTGCAAATTCTACAACCAAAAAGGACAAGGAAAGGAAAGAAAAACAAAATAACTTTATTATATAAATGTGGTTGCATGTGGTCTGTATGTAAGGTTGGCTGGTTCGGGCTTCTGTCACACTTTACAAGGTCTTCTAGGCTTTTTGGACATCAGCTACAAATGGAAAGCTGCCTAGTTATGTTGAAGTATAAGGAATCTCCATCCATTGTGTGTGGTAACAGGCTTTTGTGTGTTACAGTTAAAATCTAGCTTTTTTATTTTGAAAATTAGAACTGTTGATCTAAAATATCAGCCAAAAAAAAAAACGGTTTTAAAATATTTTAATGATATACCACAATTTAAATGTTAGCGTTTTGTTCCTGAAATAAAATGGATGGAGATAATAGAGACAAAAATGTGTTTGGTTAAACAAACAGAGACAAAAACATAAAAATAAATATGTCTTTGAGGTAATTTTAGAATGGATTTATGTACTTTCAAAACAGGAGATATAAAGAGGATATGTCTACAGAGAAAATATTTATTATTTCAAAAATATCATTGTAAAAAACTCTTAATTTCAAAATTGTCTAACTAAGACATAAAAAGATAAAAATATTTATTATTATAGTTTTAAAATCCAACTCAGTGGTCGATTTGGGGAAAAACTCGGGTCAGACAAGAGTTTTGGTTCGGGTTAACCCAAGTTAAAAGAAGAATAAAATTAGTTATTATCATTGTTTAGAAACTCAATTCGTGGGTTGATCTGAGGTAAGATCTGAGTCATGAGTGGGGCTGACTGTTGACCTAGGTCAGCATAAGGATAAAAATGGTTATTATGATAGTTTTAAAACCTAACTCGAGGGTAGACTCGGGTCACATGTTAGGAGGGTCAACCCGAGTTGACTCGGGTCAATATAAAATAAAAATAGTTATTATCGTAGTTTTAAAACTTGATTCGAAGGTCAACTCGGGGTAAAGCCTCAGTCACAGATTAGGAGGGTTAACCCAGGTTGACCTTAGTTAATGTAAAGATAAAAACTTATTATTATCATAGTTTTAAAACTCAACCCAGGAGTTAACTGAGGTAAGGCCTAGGTCATAGGTCGAGAGGATCAACACTGGTTATCGTAAGTGATTAGTACTTAAAAGTGCATTTTTATCAAGGTTTTATATTATCATTTTGCACTTAAAACATCAATAACTCCTTAACTAAAGCATGTTTTATAATAACAAGTCTGATACTATAAGATACATTTAATTTATGGTAAATATTCATCTTAAATGCAGGTCTATCACATAAATCAAATAATTGATTGATGAGTTTAACTACTGAAATTGAGAAGACAAAGAGATGGTTAAGCTTAGATAAGAGATGTTGGTTCAGTCCAAATTGGAGCACTATTTAGTCATTGGGTCATATCTAAAGCTGTAGATCTTGGATTTTAATTTGATTTATATGGCTAGAAAGCTAAGAAATCGTCCTAAAACATCCATGTGGAGTGAAAGACTCAATTCTGCTGTTTGGAAGTCGAAATCTTACCAACAACGAAGAAGTCAGAATCTGTCCTGCAACCCAGACTTTGTTCAGTGTTCAGCTCATATCTCAAGTTCTAGAAGTCCAAATGCATCGATTTTTTTTTGTTGGAAAGCTGAGACAATTTCCGAGAACTTTCATGAGGACAATCTGTTCAAATTCTGATGTTAGCAATGACGTTTTGTTTAGACAAGAAGATAATGATTGTCATCAAGTCAAGATATGGCCACCCACTCAACAATTAGTCATCAAATCAATAGTTCCAAATTTTGGCCTATAAAAGGAGGGATTTGCCATGTATTTAGGCATCTTGATTTTCAGATTAAGATCATGTTCTTGCTCTATCTCTTTATATTTTTGTAATGCTTAAGTTTTGTTTATATTAATCTCTTATTTATACTTTTCATTTTCTTTCCTTTACTTAACTTATATTTTATTTATATTTCTCTTCTTCATTATGTTTAGCTAAGTTTATTATGTCAAGGTGAAAAGGTTACACTAATGGTGTAAGAATAAGTATAGTATAAACTCAACATGGACTTTAATGTTTGATACTAACATGTTTTGTATTTGTTATCTTATTTACTCTTAATACTTTTCTTGTTAAATGATTAATCTAAATTTATGTTGTATAACCTTGGTACAACAAATACTTGGCACTTTTATAGCCCAAACCGTATGGTATAACCGACACCTGTGATATGAAAGGAACTTGATTTGTTGTCAACATAAGTTATAATCATGAATCCTTTACAACATTTACAAGTATTAGCATTATTCAAATAAGATAACTAATGTAATCCTGTTAACAATTTATAATCCGATTGGAACCTCCTTTGTGTGTGGTTTTCAGTTGAGTAATAAAAGGAGTTTATACTATACTTGTTTGAAATACCATTAGTGGATCCTCTAACCTTGACAATTATTTTATCCTTGTTTAATCCTTATATCAATATCACATCCCAAAACTCTCTTCAACTCCTTTTCTGTTATTATCTATTTCTTTATTTGTAGTTTATACAGTTAACCTCTCTGTGGTTCGACCTCGGTCTTGCTGGGTTATTTATTACTTCGACAGTCCTGCACTTGGGAGAAGACATCAATCCTTTGGTCGTGTCAGTAAGCATGTTTTAAAATATAGAAATGGATATCGTAACTAGTTTATGATTATTTATTAGGGCTTGGCAAAAATACATAAAACTCATAACAATTATTCTATTCAGATTGTTAGCAATTAGTTATATTTAGGAAATAAATACGATGCTAAAATTTAAACTTTAGAGCAATTAGGTTTTAACCCAATAAAGTAAAGACTTCCTCACAAAGAAAGATCTACCTTAAACTTTAGATAAGACCAATGAATAAAAATACGACTTAGAAAAACAATCAAACAACAATGCAGCTTATCTTAGGTAGGGTGCACTAGTGAGATGCGTCTTCCCCTTGCACAACCAGTTTCTTCCCAGACTTTCATAGACCATTACATTTTCTAATGACCATAATACTAGGTGGCAACTCCTGAACTCATAATCATAATTTTATGATTATTCCCAAAACCTATTTTCAACACACTCTCAGGAGGCAAACTCGTCGTTATTAACACCATGCACCGGCATAATAGAAAGAATAAAGACAATAATAAAATCAATGGTGAAGTAAATACTGAAAATGAAAGGTTAAGAAAGGGCCAAAAGTAGAAAAAAGCCATATACAAGAAAGGTGAGAGAGATTTTAATTAAGGAAAGGCATAAAAATGCTCAAAGTTGGTGATTTAGGGGGTATAAGTGAAAGGAAAGAAAGAAGAAACAAAACTGAAGGAAAAATACACCCAAAAGATTGAAAGATATGAAAGTGAAATACCATGTCTTTTGGTATATGTGATAGAATCCCATATCAAGGAAAATATGATTGAGATTATTATGACTTCAAATGATTAAATAAAATATAAGTTATTCATCAAATGAGGAGTTAGAGTTGTTTTATGATCTCTATTAAGTTAATAAAAACATGAAGGATTATAATGAGATAAATGATAGGCAATAAGCTTTAGTCTTCTCTTTAAGTTTGAGATGGACAATGAAAGGAATGACATGATTATTGAGTTTCATGAACCATTGATTAATCAAGGTAGATATTCCAGTTGAAATGAATTGCATGGTTATATGTCATTTCTTTTACAAAGACAACAAAAGAAATAGAGTTAAGTAAATACTAGTTAATGGTAATCCTAGGTCATTGAAACTCTCAAATACTTTTTAAGCCTATGAATTTCTCTTTCTTTTAAATTATTTTTTTAAAATATGTAAGTTTGACAACAATATATATTAAGGATAAAATAGACTTTTTTATATTTTATTCTGTCTTGTACACCATAACCAAATAAGATATATAGATAATCATTTTGTCTTGCACATCACTACCAAACACAATTCTAATTGTCTCATTTTTTATCTTATCTCCTCTATCTCCATTGTTTGTCTCTTGTGTCTCAAGATATTAACCAAACACTACCTATATATCACGATTTACAATTGCGATATCTAAAATTTTTAATAATTGGCGAACACAAGAACTAAATATGTCGTGATACTCAATTGGAACGTGCAACCAAACCCTATAACCAAAACCTAAACAATACCCTAACCCCAAACCCTCACCTTAACCATGCCCAAACCTAGAATTAAATCATAAATAATACCCTAGCCCTAAACTCTCACCCTAACTAAACTCAAACTCTAAAATCAAGCCCTAAATACTAACAAATTTTTTTTTTTTATCTATGTTGTTTTGTCAATTATTTTTTTAATAAGGTGTTAATAAGCCAAAGCACCCTAAAATCTACTACGTTGTTTTAGGACCGCCACACTGACTTCACAGCTTGTTCCTGATTAGGTACAGCTGTGCATGCACATCAAAGCTCAACTACTGTGTTTGTCCATATATTGCAGTATCGGGAATCGTCAAACAAAACTGTCTACAGCATCTTCCTTACTGCTAGATCACATTATTTGACAGTCTTATGAAGAATTTTGCAATCATATGCTAAAAATCTGCAGTAAGAAATTAGGGAAAATTACTGAGAAAGGCATGCGTGATCTTCACCGTGTGATACTGTAAAGATTAAATGTGAAATGACATGATTATGTTTATCTATCCTAATATTTATTTAAAAAAGTTTTCTGAATAAATGCAACTAAAAGTTACTTTTGTTTTTTGTTTTTGAATAAAAAACAATACCAAAACACTATAAATTACTATTATAATCCACATTGTAATAGGTGTGAACGAAAAATAATTTCTTCTCATATTTTAACTTTTTTTTTAATTTGTTTTTGTAATGTAATAATTAAAAATTACAATTTGATCTTCTATGCTCCATTCATAAAGCAAAGGAAGCCTACGCGCAAGTCGATCTCATAAGATTAATGAATGCACTCATTTGTTTGGTATGTTATGTGTAATTTAATGAATGTATTACATATATTGTGTATATAAATTTAAGTAGGATTCCACATATACCAAATAAAATGTAAACAATTTGGCATTGGGTTCAAATTGAAAGATTTATATTAGGCTCAAATAGTATACAATTTTATTAATTATACAACTCTTTTAAAGTATATTAAAAGATTATAATACAAAAGTTAATATAAATTTCATGAACTATATTCAATTCACCCAATAGAAGTGAATATTATTAAAGTTTAGGGATTAAATTTTAAAAAGTTTAATGAAGGTTTGGAAAAAACATGTTGGAAAAGAAGCCCTTTTATTTTTTGATAAAATAAAGTTATATAGTACTATTATAAAGAAAGTTATTAAGTGAAGTAACATATATTTTTTTCCATTAAGAGAGAGATTATTTATTTTCAAATATGGTAATTATTTGTTTGTTTTCTCGATATAGATCTTCAACCTTGAAAACAGTTCTATATATATATATGAAATACTTCTATTAAGTTTGTTAGACCATGGATTATTGAAATGGACTCTATGAATGCATTCAGTACTTGGCTGATAGAATCAAACATGAAAACGTGTAGAAAGCTCTTTTTATGGATAGCAATAAGCATCTGAGAAAATTACTGTAAGCATCCTAAATATAATACAACATAGTAGAGCCAAATAGGTTCCAATTGCATATTTTAACATAGAAATTGATAAAAATCCTGAAGGTAAAATAGTTTATCACGTCAGTCTACTTTTCAGGAACATATGAAGAACCTGTAAAAATTAAGCATGCTAAGAATTTAAAATAAAATTATATCATAACACCATAACATTAACAAATCAAGCATGTATTAAAATTTATTTTCATAATTACACATATAATTAATATTTTTACATCATTTACTATAAATATTTTCTCTACCAATAATTAATAGTAGTATTGCTCCAAACATAACCTTTTATATCAACATCTAACATACAAGCCCCTAGTCTAAACTCTTGGCTAAAAACAAAAGGGATTAAATTAAGAGTTAGAAAAAATAAATTTTTATATCTAAAGTAAAATTGGAAAAGGCATAAAAATAGTGTGACATCAAAAATTAAAATAATAAAAAGAGCCAAGGAAAATTCATATTATGCTTAAGGAGAGGCAAAAGGATAAGTTACCTTACAAAAGAGTATAAAAAGGCAGGGGATTTTCTTCCCTTCAACCCGGCAGCTACAAACAAAGGGGAAGAGAGGAAAATTTCAATTTCTCGCCAAAATTCTTAGAGAAACTAAGAGAAAATCAAGGGATTTAGGGAGGAATTGAGGGAAACACATACACACACCTCTAAACACCTAATTAAGAAGGAAACAAAGGTAAAATAATCAAAGGAGAGGTGTTGCACAATCACGATACGAAGGAAAAAACAAAGAGGATTCAAAAAAGTTTTGACTAGTTGAGATTTGAAGACTTGAATAACGTCAGGTAAGGGGTTCTAAATTTACTCTAGCAATTTCATGCAATTCGAATAACATTTGAGGTAGAAATCATGAATTTTAGGTTAGTGTTTGTAGAAAAGTTTTAGAGGAAATGCAACTTGACTATGAATTGATCAAATTTGGTTAGATTAAGTTGTGTAATTGATGAAGAAAAACTAAAGGTCCTTAAGAACCCATGTGATCGGCCAAAGAAGAAAGTTAGGTTTATGATGTATAATCACTACCAGAAATTTGGCAACTACAAACAGAAACACTAACGAAATTTTTACCGATGGATTTCTCCATCGCTATATCCCTCAGTAAACACTGATGGAAACATTCCTTCAGTATATACTAAGGAATTGCAGTGGGAAAAGAAGGAATAAAAAAAGTCAGAAAAGTATGATGACATGTACATTTTATCAACGGCTTTACCGATAGAATTAACCCGATAGTAAAGTTCATCCATAAATATATTGATGGAATTACAGATGATATCACAGTGGGATTCAAAAAGAAAAATCGTATGGTGACATGATATTTTTTAACGACAAAATGATCAATGGAATGATTGATGAAAGTATTGGTAAATCTATCGGTAATATTTAATTTATGACTTGGCGATCGACCCTCTTCTCCCCTCCCCCATTCCTATCTTGCTCACTATGCATTTTTTTTTCTACAACAAACACTAGAAACAACCACCCCCTTCCCCCATCAATCTCAACACAACTTAACCTCCCACAACAAATATGGCCACCACAACACTTGGTTTGTCAGTATTCGTAATTTGATTCAAATTTTATTGAGGATTCTCCACCTTAAGTAAGCAAATGTACCCTTTTTTTTATTTGAACACAATTTAAAAATGTTAATTTTTTGGCATATTTTTGTAATATATGTATTTTGTTTAGGTTTTTAATCATTTTATAGTTTTTTCTCATACAAATTTGTTATATGGATTTATGATTTGTATATGTTAGGGTTTGTTTTAGATTTTTTAAAATTATATTTGTTTTTAAATTGATGAAACTTATATCGAATTTTTTACTTAAGTGTTTCTGTTAGTATATTACAGTGGCGATGGGAACTATTCCCCTTCTCCATGGCTTTGTTCATGGTGTCAATTACAAATGGGTATACCAACATAATACTTTTATTGGTATATTCCAGTGGTGATGGGAAATGTTCTCCTTCTTCCTGACACTGTTCATGGTGTCAATTTCATACAGGTCTACCGACAGAATATTTCTGTTTGTATATTCTAGTTATGATGAGAACTGTTTCCCTTTTTACTAGAGCACTGTTCAGTAATAATTATTGCTTTTTACCAACAGGATCACTGACATAATGGAAACTCCAATGCTCTGACAATTAATGCTCTTTTTTATTAGGGTACACTTTCCCCAATAAAATCACCACCAGAATAGGTATTCCAAGGTGATGGTAATTAATGTTCTTTTTTACTGTTGATTGGTTACTCTTTTGCTAACAGACTCACCAATATGATGAAAAACCATCGGTAATATTTGGAGGGTATCTAAGAATTTTCATGCGAAATGAAAATTTCAACTTGACTTCACCGATAGAGGCACCGATGCAAAACTTAAAGATATTAATATTTAATATTCCATCAGGAATTCTATCGGTATATGTTACTATAAAAGACCACAAGCACAATAGACAAGGCTTCATCATCTTCATTCTTCTCCTTTCTCACTCTCTATTCTTCTCTCTGATACTCTTCTCTTCTTTATCTCAATTGTTCACGAGCTGAAATCAAGCATCATCTTCTCTTCTCATCTTAAAGTATGTTGTTTTTCTTCATTTTTCTTCTTATTTTTATTTTTTTAACAATCTCTTTTCATTTATTTTGTTTTTCTTCTTTGTTTTTTTTTTTAATTCCCAGCCGAAACTAAGCATGCCATAAAGATAAGAATTTTTCATTACTTTTTATTCTTTATTTGTGTGTTTTTTTTTTTTGCATTATTTTTTAGGTTATTATTTTTGTTAAATTTTGTGTTCTTAATAATTTTATGAATTAATAATTGTGAGAAATATTAGTTGTTATTGAAATAATTTTTGCATTATTTTATAGAATTTTAGTTATTATTTTGTATTTATTTCATTTAGAATAATTTTTTTGTAAATTTAGGATCACAAATATTACCACTTGTAAATAATTATGTTGAATTTTAGTTGTTATTGAAATATTTGTTTTCATTATTTTGTTGAATTTTAGTTATTTGTTACCAATTTTATTGTTCAATTTCAGTTAAATGTGTATGATTAATTTTAAGTATGGTTTTGATTTTTTTAAAATTTAGATTAAATCTTTGTAAATTTAAGATTAAATATATTACCACTTAAAAGATGAGAATTTTGTGCAAAATTAAATTATTCTAATTTTTTGGAAGAAATTGAATAAAATCAACTGGTTTGTGGCATATATGTTGTGTATTTGTAGGTTTAAAAATTTTAGGTAGCCTCCAGTATAGGGGAGGTACTGCCGAAGTTTTTTAAAAAATAAAAATTGTTTAATTATTTTTTTGTTAATTTGTGTAGATGCCTAGGGAAAGGTCTATTGCACGTCATGATGATATGATCTCTGCTAAATTTTCTACTCGCGATGCTAACGACCATAATTCATTAGGTTCCGACCAAAAACAAACATCTGAAGCATATGCATCGTCGTATGATGGTGGGTCGTTAAGTGCGATACGTCAATGAGGGGTCTCGTCACAGCGGGATCCATTTACCTACAAGAACGAGGTCCAGAGGAAGGACTACCTTTCAATGTAAGTTTGAATCGCTTTCATAATGACATGCATAATAAGTTTTAAAAAATTATTTTATTTAACGAATGCAATTTCAGATTTATAAATATTGAGGCTACTAGAACAATAATATTGGTATTTAAATAATCGATGGAAATTCCATTATTTCAATAGAGTTAGGTTTCCAGACATCCTGAATAAAAATTGCAAGTCGATAGATGGTTTTCAAGGTTTAAGGTTATTATTAACTTAAATATTTTTTATCACATTAATTTGGTTTCCTTATTAAAATTACTGAAATTTACCTTTTATAAATTTTTACTGCAAGAAAAATTTTGAATTGGTGAGAGCGGATGATAACGTTGTTAAGAGGGTTTTGGAGAATCACGGTGCAACTAGGTAAGATCGAAATCAGTGTAATTTTTTTATTCCAAATGTCGCACGTGTACGGCATCGTGGCGATCGTCCACTCTTGGTATTGTAACTGGCAAATATAGGGAGACAATAAATTCTTGTCTTTTATCAATGGAAAGAGAAAATGGGAGTTACCACCTAATATTTTGGTCACTAGGAACCCTAACTTGTCTCTGGAATTGAGTACGAGGACTGGTTGCATAAAGGGAAGGTATTAGCACCCCAAATACGCCCTACCTAAGGTAAGCTGCATTGTTTGATTGTCTAGTAAAAGCTAAAGTATGGTTGTGTTTTCTAGTGTTGTTCTATCTAAAGTTTAAGAAAAGTCTTCATCGGTAAAAAGATTCTTGTCTTATCGGGTAAAACCTAACTGTTCTAACGTTAATAAAAAAAGAACTACCTTTTTAATATCGGGAATACAATTTACGTATAAATTCGTAATCTCAGATACTAAAAGAAAATAAAATATTTTTTTGGTATTTTTGAAATATTGGCCTAGTTCTCATTACTTTAATAAACTAGTTATTAAAACCAAAATACATGCTAAAACATATATTTTTTGAATTTGTTTTGTGTGAAAATACAATATGATTTTTTTTTTTATCTTTGAGAGACTTGGTCGTATGCATTAAAACAATATTTTTTTTGTTTTATAATCTTTTGCAATGTTTCGACGAAAACCGGCTATTTTAATACCGGATTTGTATCTTTACAGTATAAAAATACAAACCATTATTTTTCTCTCTCCCTCGTCTGTTTTCGTTTGCTGTTCCCTGTTTTTCTTCCTCTTCCTCATTCTCTCTCTCTTTCTAGTCTCTCTGTTTTTCTCCGTCTGCTTCCTACTCTCTGCCTTTTTTCTTTCTTTCTTTCTTTCTTCTTGCCTTCCCTTCCCTACCTTTGTTCTCCCCTGTTTTTCTTCCCTTTCATTTCTTTTTTGTTTCAGTCTCGTCTTCTTCTATCTATAATGTCCCTCTGTTTTTTTTCTTCTCCCCCACCTCTTATGTGTCTCTCTGCCCTGATATTTATAAGGATGAAAAGGGGGAGAGAGGGCTACTACCCTTATCCAGTAAATGGACAGGGGTAGGGTGGCTGAGCAGCCGCCCGTAGGGCTTGTCGCCTCTGTATTTTCATCTTTGCAAGTCAAGGGTTTGGGTCTTATTAGTTTTTTGGTTTTTAGGAGAGAAAGGGAGAGACAAATACAGGGGACTTCTTCCCGTGCCTCTGCACATCCAGGGGAAGAATAAGCCCTACATTACCTTTCAAAACGGCACCGTTTTGGCTTCTTCTCTTTTTTTCTTTTTCTTTTTTTGAACAGTGAATGAAACGGTGTTGTTTTGCCCAAAAAGCGTCATTTCATTTAAAAGAAAATGGCACCAAAACATGTTAATTTCCAAATCAGTCCTCAATTTGTGTTTTATTCAATCAAGTCTTCAATTGCAATTTTGATTTTAAGAATCAATTCAATTGCATCTCTACCAAATTCAATTGTCGGCCTTGAAGTTGGTCATCTTTTTCACTTTAGTCCTTGGTTTTGAATTTAGGCATTTTGACTATCAATTGATCAATAAACTTTTAATTTCACCCCTAATTCAGTCAATTCCAGCCCTTTTATTTACACGTGTTTTCAAGTTTGGTCCTTGGTTTTGGATTTCTTCAATCAAGTGCCTAATTGTCCATCAAACTTCAATATTTATGCAATTAAGCCCCTAATTTGACCAAATCAACTCTGAAAAATTGTAATTTGACCCCTGAACTTTAATTTCTTTCAATTAAAGCCCAAATTAACTTTAAAAAAATAAATATTTCGTGCAATCAAACCCTTCATAAATTCAATTCAACCTTCAATAAAATTTAATTGAGTCCATAAACATCTAATTTTTGACTTTTCGTCCTCAAATTGAATTTTCTTTGTCGATAGGGCTCTCGTCAATCAAAAATATACTGTCAAATTTTAATCTTTGTATTTTTGAACCTCCTCAACCAATTTCTAGCTATTTTCTGGGAGTCTAACATCCTCTTCTCACTGCTATTATTTTTTGAATTTTTTGTTTTTATTTTGAATATAGTTTTTTTTATTTTTGGAAGAGAAAAGGTGAATTTGGGGAATAACCCAAAAATGGGTTATGACACCAAATACCAAAATTTTATTTTTCATTTACTAACTAATAACTTATTGATAACATATAGATTGCTTGATTTTTGGTATAAGGCCTAAAAAACAAAAAAAATATGCGAGAGAAAGCAAGCTTTTAGCCTAGAATGATGTGGTGGTTTGAAAGAATTTCAGACTGTCATATATTTTAGAGGCTGTATGGGTGGAGTAAATTTAACACGTGATGTCCACGTGATTCATGCAATGGTCATAGTCCATTGTGAAGAACCAGAACCAGCCTATTCACGGTTTTGTTATCACTCACACCGACAACTCTATTTTGTTTGTTTCGCATGCGAAGCAGATGATAAAATTCTTTTTTTATTTCTCTTAATTTTTCATTTTTAATTTTTTTATAAATATATTTAACTGAAAATATTTTTATCTTGTAGGCTACAGTTCTTGGACGAAGCCAAGCCCAATAGAGCTCTTTGTTGAAACGCATGTGCGGGGTGATGACTGCTTAAAAGGGGTGCAACAGTTCATGGATAACCGAGCTCAACACTTTATGATATGTTGGTTTTCAACAACTAATTTTATTAAGTTATAATTCCTTTAATTTGATAAATTTATTTGTTCTTTCTAGAAACAGTCGCTTGAAGGAGAGATATGGAGACAATCCTTCAACCCATCCAAATCTCGATTTGAATTTGTGGTTAGAGGCAAGATCGTCCAGTGGGCCCGATAGAAATTAGATGTACAGACTCTCTAACACTATGGCCAAGAACTTATGGACGAACAGTAGTATTTCGACCAATAGATGCTCACAATTAATCCCGAGCACTCAAACTCTAAAATACAAGATCGAACGTCTCATGTCAATGAAAAATATGAACGATTCATTTTTATGACATTAATGAGTTTTTGTATGACCATCCTAACATGGAAAGATTGGTTGGACTCACGCTAGTTTGTTGGAAGATTTCAAGCCTAGATTGAAAAATGTCATTCTCAATTGTTTGGAAGAATAATTGGGCCTAGTTTAAGAAGTCTTGTTTTCAGCCCAACTAGAATTGCCATAATATTCCTCATGTAGCTAAAAATATGGTTCAAAGAGTACATGAAGGTCTAGTCTGGTAGGTTTGCAAATTTTAATCCAAAGTTATGACATATCTTCACCAGAGCTTCTATGCACCTCTATACACTTAATTTATTATATGATCAATCCTAATCGCATTAGGATTTCGTATTCAATTAGTATTCCAAATACAATTAGGATTTTCACTTTTTAGCTCCAATGACTTATCTTATTATGCTCTTTCTACTCCTTTGCTTGAAATTATGCTAAACATGCTTCATTTAGCTCTTTTCACACTTTGTGTCTCTATAGCACTGTTAAGCACAAAATAAGTTAACTAAGTCATTAGAAGACATAAAAAATGCATAAAAGACGAAACCTAAGGTATTAAAAAGATAGAATAATATGAGTATATCATATGGTAATTAGAAACCTTAAATGGCCTTCAGAGTTTCTAGTTAAGGGATTGGTTTTGTTTTTAATTATTAAGGTGCCTAATATGCTTACATTCTAAGAGGTTGTTTAAACTGGTACCAAGTGTTTTTTATTAAAGGTAAAAACTATGATAACACAAGATAATGATTTAAGATCTAGGCCGATATAAAAGGCCTGATCCTTAGTTTTACAACTTGGGAATTAGACCTGAGATGATGGTGAACAAATGATAGACATATGCCTTTTCAAGATTATTGTTGCACGTGGCGGCATCATGACATTCGTTCTTCTGGATCAGGATCTTTAGGTATGGGTGAAAAAAATAAGAAATTCTTCTCCTTTATCAATTAAAAGGTTTGGAGTTGTCATGTAGTAATTTGATCACTAAGAACTTTAACTGGTCTTCAGAGTCTAGATAAAGGGACTGGTTGTTTATAAGGGAGGATAATATCACCCCTAGTACACCCTATTTAAGGTAAGTTGTATTGTTTATTTGTCTAATTGCTAAGGCACTATTGTGTTTTTCTAACTGTTGGTATGTTTATTAGTCAAAACACATCTACACTAATAAAATGGACCATTGTTATATAGGTCGAGTCTAGCCATTCTAAAGCCCAAACATATTTTTTTTTTATTCTTTTAATATTCAAGATTATATCTTATGTATAATTTCAAAATCTTTGATATTAAAATAAACAAATTTATTTTTTTTGTTTTTGAAATATAGGCCAAGTTCTCATGGATTTAATTAACTTGTTATTAAATCTAAAAATACATGCAAATATATATATATAACACTATTTTCTTGAATTTTAATATTTTAAAAATGTTAAATCATACCATATATTTTTTTATTTTATTTTATGCAAATATAATTTTTATTTGAGAGACTTAGCCATATGTAATAATAACATTTAAATATATTTTTTAAAAGAAATATTTTGTTCTTTTTGCAAAAAGAAACAAATTTATTTAATATTGAAAAAACACCTCACATGTAGGTCATAATTCCAAATATTAAATAATAAAAAAAGCAAAATATGAGAGACATAAAAAAATTATTGCAAATAGGTCCCTTGAAAATATAAAAATTGAATTATTTAAAACATAAATGGTTGTTTTTGGCAAACACTAAAAAAAAAAAAAAAACAATGTTATAAGAATTAGGGCATGTTTGCCAAACACACCATAAGCTAAAAAACATAAGCTTACAAATTGTTTTAATATCGTGTTTAGCAAGCACGCTTTAAGGGCAAAAAATGCATTTCTTTTTCTTTTAAAATTTTATTATCAGCCAAATATGCTTTTACCATTAATGGACCCAACCAAGCCACGTGTGTTGGGCTTTCCAATTCAAGCCTATAAGCCCAAAAAAATGACCCTTAAATAGAAAAGAAAGAAAGAAGATTAAAAGGTATTTTTACTTGGGTTTTTCCAAAAACATCATGAAGATTCATACAAATCCAAAAATTGAATCGGCGATAAAGACTAAACAAAACCAAATAAAAGACACAAGGAGATAGAATAAGGAAGATTAAAGCATCATGATGCATCAAATAGGGGAAAACAAGCCATAAATCTCATAAATCATACCCGATAACCTTTAACCATAACCTAGGCATTTAAAAGTGCTAAGGATCTATTGATCCAAAACTAGCTTCAAATAGACAAAATAAGGGCATAAAACAATCATGTATAAGTTTAAGCTTAGATTCAAGCACACAAGATAAATCAACACATTAGTTTTTAAGAAATTAAAAACGATAGCTCAAAAACATTCATCATAAACCCAGAAAAACCCAGAAGCCGCCCAAAAAAGGCTTAAATCTAGAAATTGACTAAAACCTTATAATATTGGCTTAAACCTTATAATATTAGCCTAAACCTACTTCAAACACAATTATGATGACCTATTAAAACTTTAAAAACTAAAAGAAAATAAGTAAAAGAAACAAACCAATAATTCACCCACATTATGAACAGAAAACCAGAAGCACACTCCTGAGATCCTTGAACACTGCTACATCAGTTTTAGCATTTGTTTTTCATCATCTTTAACATGTACAAAAAGTTTGACTAAAATCAACATCATGTTAAAGAATAACTTAAGATTATAATCTAGGCAAATAAAACATCAATGTATTCAACCAAAACAAAACTAAGTGATCAACTTAAACTCCAAAACATCAAAATTGACATTCAAACATGCTAATTACGTGATTTTAACAATCAAAGAACTACAAAATGTATAGATTTGAAGGGTTTTATCAAATTTTAAAGATTGATTTGAAGGGTTTTATCAAATTTTAAAGATTGATTTGAAGGGTTTTCATTTCTTCACATTTTGTACAGATTTGAAGGGTTTTATCAAATTTTAAAGATAGATTAGAGACCAATTTAATGACATGTGTTTTAGGTTTGTAGTAGAAAGACATAATTAAAAGAAAAAATACAACCAAATTGAAAAACTAAAGCAAATCGTGTTGTCAATCACAAAATCACGTGAAAAAAATATATTTTATTCCACCTATTTTATTTTTTTTCTTCATGTACAGTCCCTTTAATTTTTAGAATTTTAGTTTTGAACAAAAATTTCACTTTGTTTATTTTTTATTCTGTTTAAGAGATGGGAAAAAAAATCACTATAAAATTATAAAAGAGAGAAATTTATCAGTTTACCACATCCTTGAAATAAAAAAAAATCAATGTTATTGTCAACAGGTTTTTTTTTTTTATGAGACGAGTTTCATTGAGATGTTTTTAAGTTTTCATCTTGTTATAGAAAGTAGATCAAGGTTGAGAAAAAATATTTTTCTTATTTAATCTTGTGTTTTGGATCGATTTTTTAAGTTTAAAAATTGATTCATTAGAATTCTAACAGTGTTTATTTAATGTTTAAGGTGAAAATAAATTAAAAAATAGTTTTTAGAACCCAAAAAACTTTGGCCTAATTTTTCAAGTATTCTCCGGTTGATGGAATCTAGGGAAGTAGATGTTGCATTGTCTACTAAAGCAAACAACAAATCATCTTTTTTTTTCATGACAAAGATGTTTTTCTTTAAATAAAGTATAAATAAAATAAAAAGAAAAGGTCATGCTCATGGACTTGGCCTTGCAAGCCCATATGCGTTGGGCCTTTTTTCTTTGGATTAGGCATGCAGGTCTTATCTTTTCAGGCTAGGCTCATTGCACCTTCCTATGATTTTTATTTTGATTTTGATTGAAGTGCATGCTCAACATGATGTTTTAGTTATTATTCAATTTTTCCATGGTTATTAGATAATATTATATGTTATTAGATAATATTATAGATTTCTATGGGAATGCTAACAATTTCTTTTTCAATTATTATATACTTAATATGTAAAAAAACAAAATTGCTCATGATTCAATTAGAATAAACTCTCTTTTTAAAAACTTTTAATGGATTTATAAGATGAATTTATCACATTTATTTATAAAAAAAATTCCTTCAATCACATCCAAAATATTGAGATATTATTTTGATATTTGTTTTTAGATTTTTCTCTTAGGATCATGATAGGGTTTTTGTTTAAAATATGGTTTTTGCAATTAAAAAACATGTTTTCTTTAAAACAATCAAGAAATGCGTTAATAAAAAAATAAAGTTTAAATTGAAGAAATATATTTTTACTACTTATTTTAAATGGTTGAAATTTTTATAAAACCTTTATTTTAATTAAAAAAATTGCTTTTATTAAAAACAATCAAAAGATGCAAGAACAAGAAAATAAAGTTTAAATTGGAGAAACACATTTTTCCTACTTATTTCTAATGGTAGAGATTTATAACAAATCTTTATTTTAATTGTTGGTGCTTTTTATTCAAAAAAGTGCTCCCCATAAAAAAGATTAGGAATTCTTTATGTTAATATTATTAATTTTTTTATGGATATTTATGTATTAGCCCAATATATAGAATTAATATTAAAATAGTATTTTTTTTTAATTTTTTTAATTGTAATTTCTTATATACTTTTTAAAAATTTATTGTTTTCTTTTTTTGTTTATGATTGTAGAGAGATGATGGATTCATGATTTTTTATTTTTTTTAATTAAAGTTTGCTTTCGCAATTTGATAACTTTTTGCTTAAAAAACAACACTTCTCATAAAAATAAAAAAAAAACATGTTTTTGAAAAAAAATATTAAAAAAAATTACATTTTTTTTATTCCAAATCATTATAGAGTTTTTGAATTTTTCCAGACTGTTGTTACTTTTTATTTAATTAAATATGCTGCTAATAAAAAATATTTTTTGTTATGAAAACAAAAAAAAAATTACATTAATCATAAAAGATAATTTCAATAAAAAAAATAATGCATTTCTCATTAATAATTTATTTGTTTTCCTTCATACAAATATCATTTTTTATAATCGTTTAATTAAATAAATAAACAAAAAAGCAAGGTTATTAGACTCAGGACAATGATTAATCAAAAATATCATTTTAATATTTTAAAAAAATATTAAAACCATGTCGTTTTAAACCAGGATTAAACTAAGTAGAACGATTCACGAGGACACCAGTTATGGAGGCTGAGTGATTTGCTCTGAAACCAGGATCGGTCCCATATACCATGTTATGGAGTCATCATGTTTAATAACACCCTGGCAAGCTAAAAGAACTTCGGGACAAATACTCAGAAGTCGAAACCTTAGATGAAGTCCTAAATCACTGGTCTTTACAAACTCGGGCACCAAAAGATTTCAGTGAACAGGTGCAAAATAGGACTACTCCAGAAGAGATTTACCATTCCGCTCGACGTGGTTGAGGTATAGCCAACAAGAACACAGTTACAGAATTTCAGAAAAGACCCTCCAGCTTCAGAAAACATTGGTTAGCCTTCTAATTCACATACAAGACGGAGCTTCATCTTATTCTTCTGCTGAATCTAAGCAGTAAAAGAGGCATATGAGTGTATTAGTTGAATCTAGATAGGCTGCAGACCATAACAACAACTCATTTAACAACCCCTATTATATACAATATTGACTTGAAGAGATATGTGTTGACAGCGCTGCTGCTTATATTCCAGCATTTGATTCCGAAGAACTCGTCTTTCAGGCTTAATCAGAATTAGATCAGCAGGAATTGCATGCAAATTGAAGGGAAGCCCAAGTACCCATGATATGCCTAGAGAGGATCATGGGAGTGAGGTTTACCGTTCAAAATTTCAGCAGGTGTCCTTTAGCCACTCTCCTGGAAGGTTTGAGAGCGAGAAAGAGCTGCCGGGTTTGCTTCCAGAACATTAGTGGCATCAGATACATGACCACAGCCTTCTGCTTTGGTTTCAAAATTCTTGAATATAGTACCTTTTGATGTGGGATCCTTCTGGTCAGGCGGGAGACCAAATGTAGCCCATAGAGGACTCTTTGAAGCCTCACTTAGGTCATCAATTCTCAGAGTTTTCGGAACCAATATACATTTTTCTGTCTTTTCTTCATCCATAAATTTTGAATCTCTAGAATGCTTGCCTAATTTTGGTGAGCCATTTCCCGAGCAATAACTGCTGGTGGTAGAGGATGATGGAGAAAGGCAGCCATTCGATCCACACAGTGGTACATTTCCAGTTCCAGCAGTCCATGTGGGCATGCAACCCCAATAAGAAGCAGGTACAAATTGCAAAGGAATGTTGGGCGGACACATGCTGGGAACTGCCAACATTGGTGTGGGGCACAATTGAACTTGAGTGGGAACATTTGTTATGCAAGCCTGGCCAGAGGAGTACTGAGCTGCAGCCATGGAAGTATCGTTATTCCAAGCTGAATTCCAAGGAAAAACCCATGAAGGAACAGAATAACAAAGCAGAGAATGTGGAGCGCTGAGGTTGTTAGAAGATGCTGGCAGATCAACTTGCTCCTGCATAATATTTTCAGGCAATTCATTTTCACAAACAATGAAAGCTGCCTTGGATGATCCACATGAGGGCGGCTCCTCTCTGTTATCTTGATAATTGACTGAACACATCTCAACATATCTTTTTGGGTCTCCAAGATTAAGCACGGTCTCCATGGAATCACAAAGAGGTGCTTCAGGACCAAATTTTAGAACCGTCCCATTTGCTGTTGAGGGACTCAAAGTGGTCGCAGATTCAACAGATGATGAAAGTTGGTGACCGGCTGAGTCTGAGTTTTCCATCCTGGCAATAGGCATTCCATCAGAAGATACTAATATCTGACGATATTGAGTAGCTAAGTGCTTATTCTTCCGTCGGCCAGCACCAATAGGGACATTTCTCATTGTTCCACCAGCTGTCCAATATCTTTGGCAATTCTTGCAGAAATGCCTCGGTTGGTTGACATTGTAGTTATTGAAGTAACAGAATTTTGTGTCTAAACTGTTGCATCGTGGACATGGTAGAATTTTATCTGGCTTCTTGAAGACTCTCTCTTTGTCTGTACCATTAGTCTCCAGCTGACCTTCCTTAGGCTTAGCAATTACTTCTGTCTCATTCACTTGCATTGCAGCTTGGATCTCTTCCTCGCCTTGTCCTAAAGCAGAGAAGATTTCAGGTTCTTCTGAGTTTTCTTCACTAGGACCCTTAGTTTCTAATTTTGTTATGTCACTGCAACTTCCCTGATATTAAACAAAAGAACATTAGAGTCGGAATAGAATTGCAAAATTAAGGGAAAAAAATAGATTAGCAGGGTTGAAATGGAATTAAGGGCCCTATATATCTTCACCACATTACAAATAAAAGGAGTAGCATTATGCTTAAAGAATTTAAACAGGAATAAAGAGGGAAATTTTGAGAATTTGGTTCGCTCGAGACCAATCAATTTTTCCAGTTTTCCAGCTACTTTCTTCTCTTCCTCCATCAGACTTGTATCATAAAATAAAATGAGCGTGCCTTGAAGGGATCATGCTCAGCCACCAAAAAATGCAGTTACCACATCAAAGCATGATTTACAAACAAGAATATTTATTTAAAAAAAGGCAACTTTTGATAGTATACAAAGAATGGGGAACAAGGTTGAAAATCAACCTGCTTTAAACTTACAAGAAAAAATAATGGAGCAGTTGGGAGTATGATTGCCATGATTAAATCACTTTTCATGCAACAGGAGAAGTATGATGAATTATTCGTTTTTAGCCCCACTATCAATCAATTGGAAAATATTTCAGAATTTAATTCAAAATGAACAAGGAAGATCAAATGCAACATAGAACCTATTTTCACAAAGCTTTTCTCATTATAAAAGATGAAAAACAATATTTCATAGATTTTCCTAGATAAAGTAATTTCATCTTTCGATTTACAGTCCACGGTTAAAACAGAAATGAAAGTACTCATTTGAAATAAGATGTATACCATCGAGCTAAAATCACACAAACATAAAATTAATAACTTGAATTTCTAGCATCGAAAGAAAATTCTGGGCCCAATTTTTTCAAAAATTCTTAGTTATATTTACATCATTCCTCAAACAAGTAAATGCCTTCTCAAAAATAAACAAATAGAGGAACAAATGAAAAGAGAAAAACATACAAGGAAAGGAAGTTTCACGTTTGAACAACGGAGGAAGGAAACAGAACCTGCGTTTCGAACACGATATCCCAAAAACAATATTTCTACAAACAACAGATGACATCCTTTATTCTTAACTACAAAGGCTTACAAAAACTTATAAACCAAAGACCTTCAGTATTTCCCATCAAGAAATGAGCACTTTTTCATGCCAGTGTTTACTCAACCAAAAACCAATAACACGAAACAACAAAATACAGTCTCTATTATATTAATTTCAAGATTAATTTATGCTCAAGCTCATTGCTTCTTGTATCAAACTAGACCAAAAAAACAGCCTAAAACATCATATTAGTGCACAAACCAATAAAAATCCAACAACCGAGGTAAAATCTCAAGACTTTCAGCTATAAAACTTAACTAAAAACCCTCTTCAAAAACTATATAAAAAAAATGCAAAATGGGAATATCATTATATACATAGATGTGGGTGTACCTTGGCTAGTGGTTCGGCCGGAAACTGAGTGTCAGGCACCGGAATCTTTCTACCAAAGAGCTTGAAAGCTGGATCTTTGGACTCACCCTTCATGGTTTTTTTGCTGTATCAAAATAAAAGTTGCAAGCTTTGAAGAGCAGTGATAGTGACACCAAAACCCATATAGAAATTAGTACAACAATATAAAGCAAAAGGAATGTCAAAAAAGATTGAGAAAGAGAAAGAGATGGAAAAGGATAGGCTTTTTTCTTTTCTTTTCCTTTTAGTGAGTAATAAGCTTTATAAAGTAATTGTTGGGGACTGTACGGGGTGGGAGTCTGATTAATATTGTCATTTAAAATATTTATTGTTTAGATATATATTAAAATAATATTTTTAAATTTTAAATTTTATTTTTAATATTAATGTATTAAAATATTTAAAATTTAAAAAATTTAAATTTTTTAAAAAATATAATTAAATCACAGTATCAAACACCGCTGGTATATTTGGAAGTGTGGCAGCGGTTGCTTTTCAAAGTGTTTTTTATTCCAAAACACATTAAAATAATAATTTTTTTATTAAAAAATTATTTTTTATATCAACATATCAAAATGATCTGAAAACATCAAAAACATATTAATTTAAATAAAATAAAAAAATTTCAAATTTTTTACAAGACATTTTTAAAATACAATGTTAAACACTGCCTAAAGCAGTTACTTCTATCACTAAAAGTCAAAAATCACAAATCTCCGTGTTTGGTATTGCGGTTGCTATTGTGGTTGTGATTTGAAAAAAGTTATTTTATAAAAAGTACTTTTAGTTGAGGCTGGTTTGAAAAAATATATGTTTTGTTAAAAAAATTATTTTTCAAATTGAGGTTATAAAATAATTAAAAAATAAATATTATTAATGGTTTTTAATTTAAATATTGTAGATTTAACTATTGCTATTACATCATAAAATAAATAATATTTTATATAAAACATTTTATATTGTTTCATTAAATTATCTACAATTCCATTACGTATGAAATACATCTGATAAGGATTATATTTTTCACAAGTTTTTTAAGAGCGCAACAACATCAGGTAAAATATAATCAGGAATAAAATTGGGATTGTAATCAAATTCTGCAAATGCTACGTCATCAAACAATCTCCGTCTAATTTATGTAGTATTATTGAATAATGTTTAACACTAGTTTTTCGAATAAAACACAATTAAAAATATAAAAAAATAATTTTTTTATTTTTATTTTGCTGGGTCGGACCCGGTTCAATGCATTTTTAGCTTTGGACCGGACCCAGTCCGGCCGGAACAGTGGAGAATGTCTCCACTTTTCACTGATTCTTCCTACACGAGAAGCAACAAAATGCTGCCTTTACAAAACCTACGGCACAACTGCAAAATTGAACAGTGAAGCATGGCTCTACTGTTCACTGATTCTTCCTACACGAGAAGCAGTAAAATACTGCTTCTACAAAACCTGCGGCACAAGTACAAAATTGGTAGGCCTTACAAGAATAAAACGCTTTTTTTTCTTAATTAAACGGTAGTATATATAGCTACAGGTGAACCTCACCCACAACCACATCACCAAACACTCACCCTGAAAAGTCCGATGAAGGGATCCGAAGTTTTATTTTTTATAAAAAAAAAAAATTGTTTTTCTTCGTTTTTTCAGATATTCAAATGTTTTAAGGTAGTTTATAGAAATGAGGAAAGGCAATCACGATCACGATGATGTCTGTTGTCTCCTTATTTTACCACCTGTATTATTATTATTATTATTATTATTATTATT
>Ga0325414_1001329_pt1 | contig 23557 bp, 7 predicted proteins | sample PopdelMetagenome_8_FD_206183 | JGI IMG/M metagenome (GOLD analysis project Ga0325414, IMG submission 206183) | Populus deltoides microbial communities from Bellville, Georgia, United States - Leaf-PdKOR-R3 | ecosystem: Host-associated > Plants > Phyllosphere > Phylloplane/Leaf | place: USA... | reverse complement strand
ATTTTCCATACTCTACCACCCCCCCCCCCCCCCCCCCCCCCCCCCCCCCCCCCGCGAACTCTTCAGTGGTGTTGTTTTCTTTATTCTTGTAGATCAAAATGCTGCAAATTTCTGTCCAAATGTTATGTTACCTTAAAAACATTAAATAGAAATGAAGGTGGGTAATATTATCGTTCACAAGATTTATATTATCTCAGTTTCCCTGTTTTTTGTGTAGATGAAGAGAAGCCTTGAAAGGTAAATTAGAAATTCATGGGAGGGAGTGTCCTAGATTTATGAGCTCTTTTGATTTCTTTACTATTCCTGAACAACTACCTCTAGTCAGCAGGATCTAGCCTATCATTCACAAGATTTATATTATCTTAGTTTCCCTGTTTTTTGTGTAGATGAAGAGAAGCCTTGAAAGGTAAAATAGAAATTCATGGGAGGGAGTGTCCTAGATTTATGATACTGTGCTCTTTTTGATTTCTTAAACAAAGTTACATGGAATTGAATAAAGAAGTTACTATTCCTGAACAACTACCTCTAGTCAGCAGGCTCTAGCCATTGCCTTGTGCTCTAATTATCTCATTGCACAACTTACAACTTTAGGTGAGTTCCGTTGATGAATATATCTTCTGTGAAACCATACTCTGTATGGATTCAATTCAGTCAACCTGAAGTCCAAACTAGCTGGGAATGTTGGGGGAGGTGTGGAAAAGGATAGAAGCATGAGATTGTACTTTGATCTAAATTAAGCAGTGTAAGATTGTATCCTTTTTTGGGTTGTGTTCATAAGTTGAATCGGGAAATGGGAGATTGCTTTTTATTAGTAATTTGGATTTTGTCCTTAATTTAATGGGAAAATCGTTGATGGCATTTACTAGGATTTTGATTCCTATTTATTCGAGTTTAGGGTTTTCATCAGAGTGCTATGAGTACTCGCATGATGGTCCCTGTAAAATGGATCCACAACGAAATCTTTCCTTTTATTTTTTCAACCTTTTCCCCTTGTTTTCCAAGAATCTGATGTAACTCAGAAACCTTCAAACTTTGCTCTTGTTGCTTGCAAGATCGTCATGTACTCAAGTGGTTGAATTTCCTCATGACAATCAAGATTGTCATTATCATTGTTCAAAAACTTTTGTAGTAACTCTTGCAAAGGTTTTGAAGCTAGACCTGCCTTCCGAGTAGATTTATATTTACATCAAATTATTATTTCAACCTAGTCAATAAGACTAATTCTCGAGAAACTAGAGCTCATGAAATTAGAAAGACAATTGGCTTTACTATGTTAAAAAGCAGGATTAGTAATGTTACCAACAAAAGTTTTTGAACAACCATGAAAAAATTGTCCTAATTTCTTGAGCTTTGGTTTCTCATGAACTAGCTTTTTTGGCTAGTTAGAGTAATAAATTTATCTAGACATAAGTCTATCTAGAAGACAGGTCTAGCTCCTAAACCCTTGCAAGAATGATCCATGCGCGTAGCCATTCCTCTTTCCAAATTCTTATCAAAGCTCTTATTTGCAAGGTAATTTTGTTGAACATGGCATATAGTACTCGTTTGCAGACAGATGTGACCTTATATCTGTCCCCCTTCTTTGATTCTTTGCGTTCCTTGCTGCATTACATTCTTCTCTTCCACCCTGTTGCTTTTATTGATATAGTTGCTGAACATTATATATGCTATGCTCTATTGTATACTGTGTTGTGGCTACATCTCCTTGGGAGCATCATGCAAATTAAACTATATTTCTTATTTGTCCCAGAGCTTCCACAAGTGGAAATGGTTGCTCTCACAGGAAAGGCAATTGAAGGTGATGTCCTTACTGCTGTTGAAGTGATCCCGAAGAGTGAAACCCAAAGAAATGTTTGGAGCAAGTACAGAAAAGAAGTCAAATACCAATGGTGAAATGCAAAATTCTCTTTTAGAGTTTTTTTTCCCTGTTAGATTTCTAATAATAACTAGTATTGTTAGGCATTCTTTCCCTATATCCTTAGCAAAATTTTAAAGTATATTTATGAAGGGTCAATGCAATTGAAGTGTTTTAAACTTTTTCATATTACAACAGCAACATGTATCTAACCCGATTTTCTTTTTACTGGAACCAAAATTTGTATGAAGGCAAACATTTTTAAATCATTTTACTTCTATTGGGAATCTGAATAAATAGATGCTAAAACACTTTGGTATACTTTCTGGCTATTGGTGAAATGACATGCATAACCATTAGATGGCTGGTTTCTGTTTCAGAATTTGGCATGTATGCAATGAAGTCAGAAATATTTCCAGTCTCTTGAATTTCATCACAAGTCCTTAGCTATTGTCATTCTCTCATTTGACACAAAGATGCTGCAGGTTCTGTTCAACAGTGACAGGGGATGGCTCTTTTGAACTCTTGCCTGCACAGCACTCCTGTTCTTACAAGTTGCGGTTTGAAGATATCGGTAGACGTTTCAGATGTGAATGTATTGTGACTGATGTCTTTGGAAGGTTGAGTGAACTAGCATATGCTGAGACTGCTGCTGTGTTGCCAGGTCTTTTGCTTTAAACTGTGTTTTTTTATCTATTCAGGCGAAATTATTTCATATTTTAATCTATCTCCATCAATTTGATTTCAAAATTTTGTATCACTCCATGAGATGTATGTACTTATTCTGATGGGACATGGTTTTTAAGTAACACACTCCATTTTCTTGATTTAATTTTTCCAAATTTAATATTTTTTTGACATTTTGGCCAACTATGGATGTCTATTTCTGAACTGACTATTAATCACATGTTGCAAATGTTTCACTTATGCTTGGATATTTCCTCATTCAGGTTAAAGTCGTCTGTTTAATCTAAATGTTGTGAAAGTAGTGTTATATCGCTCTCTCTCCACTCACAAACACAAACACACACTAACACTAGGGATACCTGTATTTTTTACTAAATGTTACAATATTAGAGGAAGTTTTTTTAAGTCATGATAAAGTAAATCTTGCTATTAATGTAACATTTACCATGGATTATCTAAGATCTATCATAGATTGACACATCTGTTAGTAAAATATTTAATAAAAGGGTGAACCTTTTATGTGTGTATATATGTGTGCGTGTCTATTTCAAACTATCCCATTATTTTGGAGAGCATTCACACCTGAACCTTTAATGTCCCTTTTGATTATCTATTGCATAATTTTACAAATAGTTGTTTTTCTTAGATTTTTCATTGATGAAAGTTTCTGTTCTTTTCTTTTTGTTGACATGTTCGTTGCTAAGATTTTATTGTACCTGCTGCTATTGACAATTTTTCTTGAATGCCTAACACTTGGATTGCATTCTTATATTATTTGGTATTTGTTCTCATGAACTCTTCTTCTTGTTTAAGTAATTGATATATTGATTGATTTTAGGGATTCCTAGAATAAATAAGTTGGAGATTGAGGGTAGGGGTTTTCACACCAACTTATATGCTGTTAGAGGCATTTACAGTGGAGGAAAAGAAGGCAAAAGTAGAATTCAGTGGCTTAGATCAATGATTGGTAGTCCCGATCTAATCTCCATTCCAGGTATGACAGCTGAAAAACCATTAAATTGTTCTATAAAATGCTGGAACCATACACTCGAACAAAAAGCTCCACATGGACATATTTGTTGACAGTAATCTCTTCATTTAGTTTCATTGCTGGTGGTGGGTTCCACTCGAATGTTGTATTTGACTTGGAAAATTATTTGATCTTGTAGGGGAGGTGGGAAGGATGTATGAAGCTAATGTTGATGATGTGGGGTACAGGCTGGTGGCAATTTATACTCCTGTGAGAGACGATGGTGTTGAGGGGCAACCGGTGTCTGCATCAACAGAGTCAATTGCAGTTGGTATGCTTGAATTCACTCTGCTACTTGTACTTCTCCTTTCCCACTGTTTATTTTAAACAATTTAGCAAATTGTTGTTGGTATAAAATCAATGTCACCTAAACAGGTTCAGCAGGGTTTGAATTTTTACAGTTATCTAATCCCTCTGATTCTAGCCTAAACCCTAGAAGGAACTGTGGAACAATACCCAACCAAAAGAGCACTAGTATCTGTGTGAAACAATGTCTAAAATAGAGATTCCTTATATGTATTTAAGTGAAATTTTGAGAAAAGAAGATAGAAAGTCATGGATTTAAAACAGGAAGAACATAGGTTGGTTCGGATGAAATTTATGTTACTATAGTTGATATTTAATATGAAATTAATTTGTTTCTTATCATCAACATCAAGCTCAATAACAATCATGTATTTTATGTTTAGCTTCGGGAATAAGTGATGTTTATTTTAGATAGAACGATAATAAAACCTTCCTTTTAAGAGTTAAATAAAGTTTGCTGCAATTGAGCTTGCCTTGTTTCTGTTGAAATTTCTCCGTTGATTTCTGAATCATAGTATTTATCTTTCAGTAATTGTCACGAAGGTGTAACTTTTTTATTGGGTATTTAGGTGGTAGAGTAGTGAACATCTCATTTTAAATATATAGGAAGCAACTTTCCAGAAATTTTACAAAATCGAGACTAGGATTGGGAACTTGAAAAGCAAAGAGATTAGGGCAAACAAAGTAAAGAAAAAGAGAGGGTTCGAGTTTTTTAGTTTGTATATATCATGCTCATTCAATTTTTTTATTTTTGTTTTTGGAAAATAGGATCTAATGTGCCTTGCTTTTATGAAGAAAAGATTTAGGAAGTGCCTTGTTGAAAAAGAAAAGGAAATTAAAAGATTTCCTGGTTGAACTCTGCTGGACACCCATCTTATAGTATTTGCTGCTTGGTTCAACTTTAGCTGATTGGGCTTTGAGCAAGCCTGGCATTGCAAGTTTCATGGCGGATCAGTCATGTGACATGAAATCATCCACATTTTTTTTTGGTTCAACAGAACCTAAGACAGGTTTTGGACCACACAATGGGGTATCTCCTTCCATCTTTAAATCCCACAAGCCCTTCTATTGCTTGGACTAGAGCACTCCAAGTGGAAATGGCCACTGGGTGTTCTTTTGGGGACAAATTGCAGTGAACTTTAAAATCTTAAATAATGTATTGATTAAGAAATGAGTCGTGTGTGTTGAATTTGATGTATAAACAGACAAGATTTGACTTGCAATTCTTTTGTCCTGCTCCAAGGACAAACCCACAGCAAGCTTTATGAATGGGTTTTCATGTCCATGTCCTACCTTAGTTTCGTTTAGTTTTTCCCCACTCACTTATGTGAAATACCTTCTCTAATTATGATTAATCCTGTATAATCTCTTAAGTTTTTTGATTGTCTGTCATCAATTCCCCCCCCTGATTTTGGCATGATTAACTTTCAGAGCCTGATGTTTTTAAAGAAGTTAAGCAGAAGATTGAACTTGGATCTGTGAAGTTTGAGGTGTGTATATTTTAAGTATTGTGATGAATATAATTTCCTCTATACTAATTGATTTTTGGTGCTCTTGGTATAGTTGCTGATGTTTCTTGTACATCTTCAGTTTTGTATTTGTTGAATTTATTGTAAATTATGCATCTCAGAATGTACCAAACTATACTTTCATGTAAAGAATAGTATTTCAAGATTGGTTTTAATGTAGTTTTTCTTTTTCTTTTTAACTGAAGCTGTTTTTGGCCTCTTTTCTGTTGAGTTATAAAGGTTTGGTGGAGGTGTTTTGAACATACATCTCATGTTCTAGAACTCTTAATTGGAGGGGAGAAGGATAGGAGGATGAATTTTGACTTCTGTTCTTTTGGGTTTTCTCTGTGGAAGTATGAGAGAGATGCTTGCCTGAATTACCATGTTTGCTATTTTTGTTTGGTTCAGATCTTATATATTATTGCTTGTCATGAAAGGACTGCTTGAAGATGACAATTGCAATAGTCTTGACTGTCCAAGCCAGCTCATTTATGTGTATTCTCTTACATTATTCAAGAACTGACTGCAAATCTTTGTATACAGGCATTATGTGACAAAGACCGTTCTCCAAAAAAGGTTTTTCCATGTCATTGCAATTTTGAGGTTAAAGTTGGAATGATAAAAAAAAATATAGCATTTTATTGTTACTGTTAATATTGCAGGTTCTTGGAGAGGGTAGTCTTAGTCTTGAGAGAAGAATACTAGAAGTTAATAGGAAACGAGTGAAAGTTGTGAAGCCTGGTTCTAAGACTTCTTTTCCAACTACTGAAATTCGTGGAAGTTATGATCCTCCCTTTCATGTGAGTTTGTGTCTGAACTTTAATAATTTTGTATACACCTTGCTTACTTTGTTCCGTGGCATACAGTATTATTCCAAACTTGTTTCTTATCATGATTTCAAGAAGGAATTCGTTTTAGGTTTTCATTCAGTCTAATCGCATACCAATTTTGCTTTAAATTATCAATTCAATGTCAACTTTAACAAACATTATACTATAAATGTAGAAGTACTGACAGTTTGGTAAATGAATTTAGAAGTACTCTGATGTGGTAAAAATAGAAAATTGCCCCTGTTTTTTTTGTCTTTTTCAATGCATCTCACATTATGTTGCTCTCTTCCCACATCACAATAATGTGTTTTGCTCACAATTTATTTATTTAGCTTTGTCAATAATCGGAGCTTAAACTTAAAGCACTTTTAGTCCACTAATAGATTGCTTTTCCCAATCTCACTACTACCAGAATAGCTAAGGTTAAAGATTTTTTTTTTCAGGTGGGGCTTTTCCGAAATGACCAGCATCGGCTTAGGATTGTTGTGGATAGTGAGAATGAAGTAGACCTGATGGTCCACTCGAGACATTTGCGGGATGTCATCGCTCTTGTGATTCGAGGCTTTGCTCAGCGATTCAATAGCACATCCCTCAATTCTTTGCTCAAAATAGACAATAACTATGGTGTAAAATGACTTAGCATTTATGCATAGGTTTTTAGTTATGTGGGCGTCCACTCATCTGTCACGCCCACTTCACTTTCATTTTTTTCTCTTATTATCTGTGGTGCCTGCATGTATTTCAGAAGTATTTTGTAGAAAATATAAGGGTGAGGTGTTAAGAGATTTGTTGACGATGAAATCAAGTTGTGAACCTTACATTTTGATGTATGGTTTCGGACTAGGCGTTCAGAATAAAATAGCAAGTTTGATGACCATTCCAGACACTTTCTAAAACTTTTTGTAAATAAAATAGAATGTTCTGTGGTAGTTGACCAGCTACAAATTTCAAAGACAATTGATAAACTAGATAATAGCGCTGGATCCAATGCCTTGAGATAACAGGTATGCTAGACATGGACAATTTTCTCTAACATGTGATTGATCTCTTTGTTGGGTGAGCCGAAAATATTCTCTCCTGTGCACAAGCGCGCAAGAGTTTTACCTTGTTCAATCCTTGCATTGAAATTTGAATTACCTCGTTCTTGCATCGATATTTGAATTTGAAATTGTAATCTAGATTAAACAAGATAAGCATTTTAAACATATAATGTTGGCACTCTTGCTCCTGAGTGATATTTCTTACACTATCGCTTAAACCAACTAATATATTGAACTATTGGTTTATATGGATTAAGTTTGAGAAACTCTTCAAGATCAGTGTGGTTTATAACAACCTAGTCTTGAAGAGTCTATCATATTGTAAAAAAAAAAAAAAAAACTAATATTAATGTAATTTTTGCTCAAACTCCAAATAATCCTAGATTATTTAATGATAGTTTGGGAATCTCAAAAATTTCTATCAATTTCTGTATGTGTTTTAGAAAACTTAATATTATGTCTTTGTGTCTTTGCCCATTCTACAAATATGAGGAGCAACCAGGAGCCCATCCTCATATAGTAAGGTTTCCACTTAACCTATTAAAATATTAAAGCAAGGTATCATATTATAAATAATTTGACACAAAATAATACAATAAAAATATACAAATCAACTCTTATAACCCATACTTGATGCAACTATTGTCTATCCAGCTCATTATAATAAATGACAGGAACTGAGTTAGATTATCTTTAAAGATTATACTGCTACACCACCTGACCTTGCAAATCACAAAGTTATTACGAGTTTTATCTAATTATAATTTATGTGCTAATGAAAAACTATTTAAGAATATATATTACTTCATTCCTAATAGGAGTGTTAGCCTAAAGATTTGACCTATCATTTCTCACCCCTAATTTGAGGACACCTAATGTGTAGATGCTCTTAGGACTATAATTATATATTAAAAAAACACTAACTATTATAAATTGCTTATATGTTTTGTTATAACAATAAATGAAGATAAAGTAAAACACTTTGTTTATATTATTATACTTACAAAAACAACAAACAACCACCTAACTTGATTGGCCCCTATCATGCATTAATGACTTAACCAGCAGTATAGATTGACAAGAATTGTCGACCCCCAACTATATCCATGAATATCATCAAAAACCTCTAATTATAGAAAACACATCATTGACACTACATTGTTAGTCATGCATGGAAAGAAGATGTTGCTAAACATATGCATGATTTATGCTTTAATATACCCACACAATCAAGGTTGTCAAAAACGTTTTTTTGATACGACATGAAATATATAATATAAACCCGGATCGTAAACTTGGATCGTAAAATTATAAAATCACAAGAAAAATATTTTAACTATTTATATATTGACAATTTCAGTCAAGTAGTAAATAATAATATAACACAATTAAAATAAAAATGAAATAAACAAACAAAAGTCTAAACACCTTAAAATACATAATTCAAATAAAAATTCATACATGGTTTAAATAACTTAAAAATAAAAAAATAAAAAAATAAGATTGAACAACTATGTTTTATTGATAGAGTTTCAAAACATTTTCTAGAGGACATGTCTTGAACACACTGCAGGCAACTAGTGAGATGATACAACATTCTAAAGTATATCACCAACTTCAAAAATTTTTTAACAAAGACCAATACAGTGAACCCGTGACAACGAGAACAAAAACATACAAAATGACATCAATTTAATCTCATGCTACCTCACCTTCCATCTTTTTTATGTTAGTAACAAATCTTAGAAATAATGTCCAAATATCCCACCAAGCAAGACATGTATTTCAAGTTCTCTCTGAGTCTTTGTCGTCTCTCTTTGTAGTTAACAAATGATTAGTCTAAAACACAATATTTCTCTCTATATAAGTATTCCTATCTCTTATTTTACTCATTTGATTCATCACCATCTACCTCTGTCTTCCCATGGTTTCGATCCTCCGAGCATGCATTTCTGACCTAAAATACAGTATAAAGCTTTCTCATACCCAAGATCCTCTAATGCTAGTGTTAATCTGCTAAGATTGAAAATTTGAGATTTAGGCAACGGGGAAAGGGGAGACTAGGGAGTGGGGACTATGTAGTGGAGTGTCAGGGGACTCAGATAAAGAGGCAGTAAATTTTTTAACTTTTGCGAGTTAAAACTTGAAATCTATCAAACTCGGTCAAAATCGGTCAAACTCGTAAAATCGGTCCGATTTTACCGATTTTAACCAATTTTGACCGATTTCGAGTTTTAACCCGATTTGACACGTTATATACATATTGACTCGTAAAATCGTAAGATTTTAAGAGTCAACTCGCTATTTTAACAACCTTGCACACAATCCTCATTCGCATCATTAGGATGTGGGCTAAAAAAAGTTTTTCCAATCCAATTTAGCTTGATGGCATGCCTTTTTAACATACAAGTTGGGGGAGCATGTCCTACTATGCATAAGCATATATCCTCCTTGTTTATTGACCACCCACAAGTCATAGGTCATCCATTAATGGGTAGGCCAAGAAGAATAACAATGTCCTGGAGTCTAGGCGTCATCTCACCTACTCAAAGATGACACATATGGGTCTCACGCCTTTATCTCTTAATCAATACACCAATAAAGTCATAACCAATTCTAATATGTGGCAGATAGGTGATATATAAACCTACCTATATAATGTATAGCACCACACCTGGATGTAGATCTTTGTCTATGGTGCCAACAATAGATGCTATCGTTGGCTTGAAAAGCAAGCAAATAATATAAATATTAGTATAATTGTGATATTGTGAACATAATTGAATATTAAAATGCTTGAACATAATAAAAAGTATACTTACATCTTCCACCTATATACCATTCGATTTATGACCTTCCTATAATCATATAACAATCATATTAATAGGATTTGTAACAAGACTATCGTCCTCGACATCACAATGAACTATATGTGAAATTGGTAAAATTAGAAAAAAAAAATCACTATCTAGTATTATGGTTATTAAAAAACCTAACTTAATACAAATCAGCAAGCATCACCAAAGGATCTATTAGAGGTACCAATTGAGCCTATTACTAGGTTAAGAGTTAAAAAGGTTAAAGAGGCATTCAATGAGTTAATTCAAAATATTTGGCCTTATTTCCTACAAGACTTGCAGATTCAACTTATTTTTCTACTTAAACGTCAATGAGTTTATTTTTTTATAATGCATACTTTTATACTAGCAAACATAATTTTCAATGTGGCCATTGGATTGAGTAAAATTTTACCAAAAGTTTTCAAAGGTCTTGTTTTATGTTGGTTTGACATTATAGGTTAATTGGATATCAAGAAGGCCTTGCTATATGATCCAAAATCTATTATGTAGGATTTGTATTAGTTTTCCAATTGATTTAAGATTCTTTTCTCTATTTTATTTAAAACTTTTTTATTATTTTTCCAGAATTATTTAGGATGTTTCATCTATTATAAATAAGGTTATTTAACAGGTTTATTATTTTTTTTTTAATAAGAGATGGATTGATTATTTCAAATAAAACTTGTGTATTAGAGTTTGCTTTTACTCTTGGTTCCTTATGAAACTACTCTAACTTATCAAAAAACTGACAAAGTTTTGCAGTATCTTATTTTGTTCTGATTTAGAGTGTTTTGCATGTTTCTAGAGTTTTAGTTGTTTTTTATATTTTTTTTAATTCTTGGTAGTTCTTGGTACTTTTCATGTGTTCAATTATTGAATTAGGTTGAAATTGGGATGATATGAAGAGGCAGAAAATTAGCTAAGCTTAGAGAGCAAATCCTAATTGGTTTGATCTAGTCAAACCAAAACATTATTCAATTTTTGGTAATTGGAGTTACATAGCTTGGTTTTTAGTGTTATTTAGCTTTCAAGAAATCTAAAATATATGCCTAAAACTTTTATGAAGAGCCTAAAACCCATTTTCTCATTTTAAAGCTCAAATATTAGAAGTGATAGAGAAGCCTGGATTTTTCTAGAAATTACTCTATTCTAGATCTTGTTTTAGTTTTCAGCCTATATCTAAAGTTTTAGAAGTTTGAATAAATCAATACTAGATGCTTTGCAAATATGAGAAATATATCTAAAACTTTTATGAAGGATCTGAATCCAAACTATATCATTTTGGTACCCTAAATTGAGCTAGAAGCAGGTTAACCATAAATTCTAAATTTTTAGCACCATAAATCTATTTTAAAAAGAAAAGGAGAATAGTTTTAGGGGGAGGGATTTTTAGATATAGAAAAGGGGAATAGGCTTTATCATAGAGATACATTAAGAAAACCCTAGAAGAAGAAGAAGAATAACATCCTAGTAGCCACACCATAGGGAAGGGAAAGCTGTAACTCTGAGGGAAGAGCAAAGCTTAGGGTTTCTGCAATTTCAGAGTTCTTCTTTCTTTAATTCTTTTAATTGTTGAATTTTTATCAAGGATGTTGAATTTACATTTATGTTTAAGAAATAATTTGTTTGTTTTATAAATTATGATTTGCTAGTTTTTATTTATTCTAAGGCTAGGATGTAGTCATTGAATTCTTGAAATGAATTGAATATGGTTATATTGATTATCCTTTGTTAATTTCAATTTGATTATTTTGGTTTTAATTCTTGCAATTTATTGGCAATGAATTGCTTATTTAAGATATTGAGAGAAGTATCAAAAGTTAAAAGTTTAAGATTAGTTCATAAAATCATCAACCTTGGCAGTGTAGTTTAGAAATAAATACACATCTTTATGACATCATTCAAAAATTCCACAAAGCATTATAAATTTACATTAATTTCTATGATGACAACACTGGACATAAAGTTAATATATGTATAGATGTTATTTCATGAAAAAGGATATCATATTAAAAAAAAAAAAGAATTTGATCATTGTAATTAGCTTAACATAAATGCAAGCAACTAGGTTTAAACTCATTGAAATAATTCAATTGATGAAATCCAAGCCCTTGAAATCTTTTACATTTGATTTTTAGTTAGTTATAATGATTTGGGACTATTTAAATAATATAAAAAAATTAATAAATTGATACTTGAATCTCCTTCTTGTGGAAATAATATTTTTTTTTTGCCCTGTTTTATTTGTCAAAACCCATGCACTTGAGGTAAAGTTTAGGGGACATCACTCCATGGGTGGTGATTATAAGTCTTGGAACATCTCTACTCCTAGAGAATACCCCATAATCATTAGAAGAAATGGTTAATGTTGTTATTAGAGATTATTAGTTTTTTGACAACCCTTCAATGCTCTACCACTTTTTTGAACTGCTATTAAGGCTTGATAACATTGTAACACTTTGTTATTGTTGTTCTCAGTGTGTTTGGACTAAAATAGAAATGACAAACTGATAACAATTATACGGGTGAAGATGGCTTCCATTATCACCAAGAAGGTAGTGTTTTTTTTTTGTTACCTTACTTTTCTTCCTCACTGTCTTGTTTTTCTTTCTCTATATCCCTTTTATCCTTTAAACTCTTTTTTTTTCTTTTTTCTTTCTAGTTTTTTTTTCTCTTCTAATACTCTTTTTTCTCTTCTTGGGTAGGGGTCTTTAAGAGGCTTTTCATAGGCGAAAATTAAGGCATGAGAATCTTTATGTTGGCGAGATCAACACCATTGATGCCTAGGAACTTATTACCATTATTAATCATGGTGTACACTTATTCTTTTATGAATTGGAGACTGGAAAAGTTGGGCACCTAACTGTTTTCGCTGATATTGGCTGGTTTGGTAGGAGTTTTGGTGTGGGTTTACAGAGAGTTTCAGAGGTACAAATAGACAAAGAAGGAGTTGGGGCTGCAGATGGTACATGAAATTAGAGATTGAGAATATCTTTTACCTGGTTTGATAAGAGAGAAAGGGCATCAAATGGTTTGAAAAAGGGTATCCACATGTTACGTAACTTAGCTAGATGAGGGGAGAAGACAATGAACAATGTCTTCAAAACAGAATGAACAATATCCTCATTTTTCCTTTTATGAGTATTTTATTATTTATTTTGTGCTTCTATCTTCACAATGATGTTTTAGATGAGACTTGTCATTTAATTTAAAGTGCACAATGTTATTTTTCTCAACCTTATTTAATGTGAACCCCATTGATATAAAGAAAAAAAACCCATAGTCAAATTAACCATTTCCAAAAAAGCTAGCTTCAAGTTTATGATTGAGCTTGATACAATAATAACCTATATCAAGGTACCAAAATTATAGAAACTAAATCCCCACCCAACACTCATGAAGAGACACAAACAATAAGTATAGAAGATTTCATGAACCTTGGTTAATTATTTGATAAGTCAGAGTAGTTCCATTAGGAACCAAGAGCAAGGGGCAAACTCTCACACGCAAGTTTTATTTCTGAATAATCAATCAATCTCTTATTATTTTTTAAAAAAACCTAATACTAGATAAACAACCCTATTTATACTAGGTAAAACATCATAAACAATGTTGAAAAAATAACAAAAGAGTTCTAAATAAAATAGAAAAAAGATTCTTAAATCAACTAGGAAACTAATATAATCTCACACGATAGCTTCTAGATCATATCACAAGGTCTTCTCGATGTCTGATCACTATGAAATTTTAAACATATATAAAACAAGGCTTTTAGAATCATGTGAGAAAATATAAAATTGATCCAAAGGTTGGATAAAAAAATATGTTTGTTAACGTAAAATTATGAATTAGAAAATATAAACCCAAAACTGCTTTTGATATTCTTGAATGATAAGGAAACCTTGTCAACGAGGAAATTCATAAAAGAAAAGGAAACACAAGTAGTTGACATAGAAACCCTTGCTAAAATAATCCCAATTGCTTCCATCTATATTGTCCTTGTAGAAAAGGAGTCCTTACTAAATAAGAAGTTCACAAATCATAAGAAAACAAATAGCTAAATATATACAGCAACTTCTAGCCCGTATTGGAATGCCTTTATGAACTTTGATTAACCTGAATTTTACTCCAACATAAAAAAATATCTTTAGAAACTTCTAGTAAAACTTCAGTCCAATCCAACATTTAAATTGAGAGTTATGCTTGTTAAAGTAAAACTGCATATTAGAAAACATTAAACCAAAAATCAAATCTGATTGTCCAACCCTTGCATTGATCATATCATTTATTTTTTCTTTAAATGGATTCATCATCAAATCACCAATGGAAACAATGGTAAGATCCAGATCAATAATAGCACTCATTTTATTAGCTTTTTGTTTAAGCCTTTATAGCTTTCTGTTTTTTTAATCGATTTTTGTCTCCAATAACATTGTATAAATATAGAAACTCATCTCTCTTGTTTTACATCCTTTCAGTGCACAACTTCTCTCTCTTGATTTGTATCCTTTCAATGATGATTTGAAGCTTCCTAATCATCAATTAGTTTTTTGTTTCTACAAATGTCATTGTAATTTTCTTGAAAATGGAAAGGAAAGAGTTTTCATATAAGAGGCAAAAGAGAAATGAAAAAAAGAGACATAGAGTACTTTTATTTTAATGAATTGCACATTTTAGAACACCGCAATCCACTTTGATTATGTTGTTGAGAACAACACAACCTATAGACTGCAATGTTTCTAATAATGCAACCTGTATATTTTTAAAAAATTAAGCGGTTTAGGCTATTCTAATAGCACAAACCATTGAGTTATGCTATTTTCCTAAAACATTTTAGTGTTGTGCTAGTTTCTCAAAATATTTTTGAGAACTTGCTATTTTGAAAAAATAATAATTCATATCTATGTCCTTTAGTTTGAAACATCTCTCCTTTCCTTTAATTTTTTTTAAGGAAATTAACCTTTAACATCATGTAGTTTGATCCGTGTGTAATTACCCACTATAGTTTGAAAAATTACAATCTATCGCAAGCCAATAAAAAAATTTTAAATTGAACATAAATACCAAACTATTCACATATATAATATATCATGAACTCAAACAAACAACATAAAAAAATCTCTTTGTTTAATGTACAATTTCTCTCTCTTCTCATGACAATATAAACCCAAATTGAAACCAAAATATAGTGTTTTTAATTGATTTTTCTCTTATTATGCTGCTAGAATCTTTCATTTTTCAAAAAAAAAAGTTAGACTTTTTTATTAAAAAAACCTTTAATTAAATATTAGAAAGACCTTAGCTTTTTTATCTCATCTATTTTTAGCTCAACCCCTGCTATTCAAAAAATTACCTCTTCACTCTTATCTCGTTGGAGATGCCTTGATTTTTCTCAGTGGCTCTTTGAAATCCTGCTTCTCCTTAAACCATGTAAGTTATAGGAATAATCTATTTATTTTTGGATTAATGTCATTCAAGTCTTGACATCTTTTTCTCATATTGTACTTATCCGAAGAATAAAAATTTAACACTAACTAAAGAATATTCAAAAAATATGATGTAGTTTAGAATTTATTTATTTTTGGATTAATGTCATTCAAGTCTTGACATCTTTTTCTCATATTGTACTTATCCGAAGAATAAAAATTTAACACTAACTAAAGAATATTCAAAAAATGTGATGTAGTTTAGAATTTGCAAGGGTTATCAAATGTCAATCATTAGAGTGTTATGAAATGTCACAATCTTGCCAACATGTGAAAACCATTAATTTATTTCATTTGATATATGTTTTTCAGGTCCACTATTTTTTTTCTGGTACACATTTTATGATGTGGCCTTTTCATGTTTGTCATCAGTCACTTTGGTTGTAAGCAGATGCAGAAACATTTTGAAGAAGCAATATATGCTTTAAAGATTTGTGATTGGCGATACTATAAATTGTGTAGATATTGTTGACTTTGACAGCTTAAAATGTATTGCAATTACACATCCCAAAGAGAAGATGGCTACTGAGAGGGTGCGATTCCCCCGAGGTTGGAACATTAATGATGTGCCCATTATAGGTTAGATACTAACTAGAACTATGCATCAGAAAGCGGAGACAGTTAAGGAGATGGTTCCTATTAGGTAGGCAGGGTGTGCATGTTGATAAAATGTCTATTGCCCATTGATGGTGGAGGGATCAACATACCATCTTTTTTAAGGGGATTTCACAGTCTTCTTATTAAGCTTAATGATATTTTGATTAATTCAGATCCTTCAACAGCTGATCATGGCAGCTTCCTTCCCCAGATGTATAAGTGTGTGATTGGTATTGTGGTGTAGGGTGCTTTTTAAAAGTGATTTTCATTTGAAAATGTATCAAAATGACTTTTTTTTTTCAAATCTTTTATTTATTTTTGACATCAGTATATCAAAATCATCAAAAAATTTTAAAAAATGCATTAATTTGATGATTTTTTAAGCAAAATATGCTTTTAAAATGCATCAAAACATAATTTCAAGCGCAAAAACAAATGGTAGGGTGCATCCAGATGGAGATGCGAGGGTTGATTTCTACTGCTTTCTCGTGCTGAAATGTTATGATTGTTGCCTTACCAGAGTCCATGTCAAGGATGGTGGGTTTTGGAGTGGTCTTGTTAGATGGTTTTTATTATTGACTCATTTGGAGAGCCTCTAGCTGTTAGTGGCGATTCTAGTATCAGAATGAGAAGGAGATAGAGTTTGTTTGTATGGACTATCCAAAGTGTAGGGATCTAGGTTTTGGAATTGATTCTCTAACAAATGAGCATATAAGAGTTAGGAAGTTATTGGAGTCCTTTGATATAGACAGGATGATTGATGAGATCAAGGAGGAAAATGCTATCATTATAGAGGGGAAATCAAACATTGAGAGAGTTGTGGTGCGATCTCAGTGGTATTGAAAAGTTGATGTCTCAAAGACTTTTTTCTTGATGAAACATTTGGTAAAGCCACATGTTGGATTGTCTACAGTGCATGACTATTTTATGCTTTATGAGATCACATAATTTTATACTTTGCGAGATCACATAATGCTCTATATATTTTGAATTGCAAATAAGATGTTCGATGAGCTGTGAATGTTTTAGCTCTATACAAGATTATAGTATTATTTTAAAGACAAAATAGTAATTATTAGCTTGATGACAAAGTTATAATATTAATATTGGGAAGATTCTTCGGTCATAAAATAAAAAATAATAGTAATCTTGTAAATAATCAGATATTTTGTTATTTTTTTATTAAGATTAAGTGAGTGTGTGTGTGTGTGTGTGTGTGTGTGTGTGTGTGTGTGTGTGTGTGTGTGTGTGTGTATATATGTGTGTGTGTGTGTGTGTGTGTGTGTGTGAGAGAGAGGTTAGGTTGACATTTGACTCCTTTTGGGTAAAATGTTAATCTCCATGAAATCTTTCCTCCCCCGAACTTGTACTAAACACGAGTAAATGAGTTGAAAAATTAGAAGGATAACTCTTGATATCCTTCACTCCCATACCAAACATATATCGAGGACAGAATAAAGTAAAAAAATTAAAAACCCTAAGAAATAATGTGTTGTTGTTGCATAGTCCAAAATCTATGATGATATCAAGTCTTGTTGTTTTATTACATGACTAGTTCTGATTGTAAACGTGTAAGCACAAGGGTTTAAATTCAAGAGAAGAAAACGTTGTCTTGTTATGGAGGCATCAATTCCATGTGATATGCCGAGGTCTTAATAGAAAGGGCTAAGAAGAAGGAATTTATTAGCCTCCGGATATGACGTTGATCCAATAATATTACTACCATTTATATCTTAAATAATAATAAAGCAATATATATATATATATATATATGTTATTACAAGTATCATGATATTTTCACGCATCAAAGAAATCCTTGCCCGCGCAGCAGTCAGATTATTGCTTTCTTATTATTTCAGAGACATCCCCGCAGCAAAGCACGGGGCAAAAGCGCTAGTTGATATTTGCCCTGGCGGGCCTTTTAGTGCATGAATGAAAGAAACCGATGCATTTTCTCATTTTGCCAAGTCAGAAATGGTGCTATTTATTTCCATTTGGTTTCATGAGCAATATTCATAAACAAGGCTTGCATTGCCTGCATCTAAATCTTCTGTTTAAGAACATGGCGCAGCTGGACTCTCTGACTCTCCATCCTTGCCTCTAAGAGCTTTGCCTTCAAGCTGTTCTTATGTCCTCGCGGCCAATCAATGCAGCCCTTCATTCCTCGAGTCATGTGAGGATTCACAGAGTCAGGCGAACTCCACTGCCCCACCAAATCCGGGGGGCTGATTCCACTTTCACCAGACACCTTATCTGGAGACATTATTCCAGCATTAGATTTTCTTCCATTTGAAAGCCTGCTATTCAACCCATCCACTGAGATTATTTTGTAGCTGTCCCCATTGTTTGGACAAGATCTCCAAAACCTAGTGATAGAAGACGCCTTCAACTGTCTTCTTGGCATAGAGCACAACTCACTGATATCAGTGATCGGGGTTTCATCACATGCATTTTCTTCCCATTCAGTTGCACTACCTGAGACGTTACTTTCCCGGCAATTCTTGTTGACAGATGGGATGCTGCCATCTAGCGAATAACTTGAGCCCTGATCTTCAAGATGACTCACGGTTTCCCACCCACTCTCATCTTCTTCTATATCACCATTCTGATGAACAAAGGCTTCAGAATGTCCATGGTTGCCGTCCTTGTTAATCACGTCAACTTCAGGGCTCACAGTGTAAATTTTTGCTCCGTGGTTAGCAGGGCTGTAAACAATGCATGGTTCACTTTCTCTATCATTCGTTTCACCAAAGTTGACATCCTCAAAAATAGAAAAGATATCATCTTGGTTTGGGGGCTCATACGTGAATTCCTTTATATCCTGAATATGCACCGAGGCGGCAGCTTGTATGACAGATTCAGCTTCTTTCATTTCCTTTAAACCTTGGGTTGCGCTTCTTGACCTTAGAAAAACTTCTAAATCAGCTACAAGATTGTTCATGTAGGAATACTTCTCTTCAAGGGCCACCTTGGCATCAACTAGCTTCATTTGGACACGTTCTTCACGCCAAACCTCAGCCATCTGCAACATCCTCCTTTCCTCATCAACTTCCTCTCTGAGTTTCAAGGACTCCCTCTTTAATGCTTCTACTTCAGCCTTGTCTTCACCAATTTCCTTAGCGAGCTCGTCGCATACTTCCTCAATCAATTCTCTCGCCTTCCTTTCCTTTTCACAGTCCTGCATATATCTCTTTGCTGATACTTTTGCATTAGCCAGATCATTAACCAGCTTGGAATTTACAATTTCCAAACTTCGACGATTTTTCCTTTCACGGCTCAAGTCAGCTTTAATGTCACTAAATGATGCACGGATTTTCTCATGCTCTCTGCTCCTCCATGCAGCCCTTTCCTCGCTTACTTTCTTCAAGAAGTGCTCCACCTTCTTTTTTGAAGATTGACGCTCAATCTCAAGCTCCTGAATGCGTGCTCGAGCCTGCTCTAGTTCAGCTTCAAGTGCAGAAACCACAGAGACAGCACTCACCTGTTGATCAAGACACTTCAACTGGCTATGGGACTGCTGTAGCTCATCTGATCTTTCCAAGCATACAGGATTCCACTTAGTTGCGCCCTCCATAGCAGAGTTGGAAAACTGAAACGTGGGCCCAGGCTAAACAGCCACAGCACATTCAGAATTGGATAAATAAGCATAAAAGGTATATGTAGACCCATCATCATGAAAACATAACCAATAGAAGTGAAAGTGAGGGCATACAATTCTACGCTATGCTATCGAGGTTTCAAAACTGAACTATTCATAGCTGACAGCTTATCCCAAGTTAGAAAACAAGTTCAAAGCTTTTCAACATTAGATACAAAAGCAGGCTGAGCTACTTTACAAAACTCCTGTATGACTAATAAATTGCCACGTCAAAGTCGACCAGTATTTGAAACAATGCATTTTCCCATGGTTAAAAACACCATGCAACCTATCATTTAATGAAATTCAAGCACCAAGCAATATTGCAGCTTAACAAACTCGACATACTATTGTGGAATTCTTCTTTAATGCCTCTATCTCATGAAATTTTTATTTTTCTCTTTAAAACTAGGTTATTGATGACAATCCAATTTTTAATTCTGGACTATGTCGATCATGTTAATTGTAATGTAAATTTAATCGATGAGTAATTGTGCCCTATCCTTTAAATTATGTAGATTTTACTAATACATATCTTGTCCATATAAATGCTTGCATGTTTGAATGCACTCCTACTCATATACAAATACGTGGAACATTGTTTCCAAGTGAAGAAAATTGCAAAACTAAACACCGCATTAACACCCTGCTCTACTGGGAACAAAGATATTCACATTCTTAATGGAACAGGCAACTTTTGGAATATCATGAGAATTTCAAGAAGTCAATCTTTTGAAAAGAAATTACCTAAATGAGCCACAGAGTCCATAATTATAAACAGAGGCTAGGTTATAGTAACAACGACTGGAAGACTCTTCTAAAACTTCAAGTATGATCATTACTCAATACTGTCAGTATCTAATGGCCATGAACAGTTGAAAATATAGATAAGAAACTTGCAGAAGCCTTGGTACCTTGCACAAGAATCTGTTCCTCGCACCAGTAGAGTTCCCCAGAAGATTGTTTGCATCAGGAACATACACTTTGTCGTTGTGATGAGGTACAACTGCGATGCCGAGATGGCCCATACCATGCTGCACAGACAAGCAGCATTGACAAACTCATTGCGTAAGAATTTAATAAGTCAACGTCAAAATGGCTTTGTTAACCTTGATCACCAAGGTCGAAATAAACATCAGGCTCAACAAGTCAAAATCGTAAGCCATTGAAAATCTAAATGAAAGATTGGGATTTACATAAGCCCAAAACCCCAACAGATCTATAAATTATAAAAGGCATTCAACAGCTAATGTTTTTTGAAGCACACCAACATGTTTAAACCGGCTTTAGTTGTGATAAATAGGCATCCAAAAACATACTTTAATAAATAAATTACGATGCTATGCTACGGGGAAGAATGTAAAGATAGCAAGAAAACCTTAGTCAAATTATTTTTCACTTAAAAATATATAACTATTATTACGAATACTAACATAGTAGCATCATTATACCACATGAATCTTTAAAGCACACCAATTTTCGAAATTCAATAATTAATCACATTTACGACTGTAGATCTTTCTATTGAAGAAGAAAAGGAAGAAGAAGGAGCGCAGCAGATCGTTACCTGAAACCCTAACTGATCCCTCCACCTCTCTTCACGGACGGTATGGGGCAGCTGAAGCCGCCATAACCCAGCGGCAAGCTTCCTCGCCGAGACGTGACCTCTCAGACGGAAACTGCGATGGCGACCACTATCCTCCTCCTCAACGCCTACATTCCTATTCCTATCATTATTATCCTTATGTTTATCTTCTTGGATCTTCCATCTCAACAAAGGCGTCTCGGGTGGTCTCCTCAATCGGATCAGGCTCGGATTTCGGGTTTTCCTTCGAGGCTTAAGATCTAATAAGTCCAACTTGGCCGTCGAGAGTGGTTTTCCGGTGATTTTCATAGTTGCTTGGCAAAATAATAGCCAGCCATTAGAGAGAAGCTGCTGAGTTCGTTGGTGGGGGGGTTGTGACTAGTAGTTGCGGTGCTAGCAGCAGCTGAGTATGGCGGGGGGGTAACCGTGGTGCTAGCCAGCAGCTGGGTTTGTTTGGGTTTTCGTGATGAGTAGCTGTGGTGCTAGCAGCTGGGACTGAGCGTGTTGAACAGAAATAGGGAAAGTAGAGAGGGAGAGAGAGAGAGAGGAGTTTGGATGTTAAGATTGATTAATTTGCTTAGTAATATAAAAAATTACAGACGCATATGGGCGGCACATGCATGTCTGCATGTGCCGCGGTCAATAAAACAAGAGGAAACACTATTCGTGTCCTATTTTTTCCCACCACCTCTTTCTTTTCTTTTTTTAATCCAAATTTTAGCATCCATCAACGTTTAATTTAATTTGTTGAGTTCCTTAAAATATGTTAGGGATTTTTGTTTTTATGTTTTGAAAATATTTTAAAAAATTTTAATTTTTTTATTTTTTACTTTAATTTAATATTTTTTTAATGTTTTTAAATCATTTTGATGCGCTGGTATTAAAAATAATTTTTAAAAAATAAATATATTTTTAAATGAAAAACATTAAAAATAACCATAATCACACTCTTAAATAAACATTAAACCGATACAAAAGGCATACATTTAGAATCTCTAGAGGGGAAATTTAGTTTTGATTAATGTGGGATTTAATTTATAAATATTAATTACCATCAAATTAAGAAAAATGCACACCACTATTAATTACCGTCAATGCAATACAATAAACATTCCCTACAATTATTGCTTCCTCTTTTCTTTTTTATTTACCAAGGGTTATTGATTGTTTCGATGTATGGGAGGGAGAGAGAGTTTTGTCAAAGTCAATTGCATAATTTGACTTGTTTAAGGACTTGATTGCAACAACATAAAAGTTTGGTCACATGATTGAAGACAAATGATTGTGTAGTTTCTTTTCATGCTTGTTTTTAAGTAAGCAAGCAAGCTTATGCAAATTCAAAATCAGGCACCATAACAAAAGGAAAATAAAATTATTTAGGGAAAAAAATCCATGTTGATTAAAGCCTTGTGGCGCTGAACTGGTTTTTATTAGATTTTAAATTATTATTTTTGTTTTAATTAGTTTTTTAGTATTTTTGAATCGTTTTGATGTGTCGATATCCAAAATAAATTTTAAAAAATAAAAAGAATATTATTTTAATGTATTTTTAATTTAAAAACACTTTAAAAATAATTTTAACCACACTTTTAAATAAACACTTAGTTAGATACTATTCATGTCAAGTTCTTGAAGGAGTATGGTAAATAGGTAATTGCAATAATGTAAAAGTGTGTGAGAAGTTTAATATTTATAAATTAAATCCCACATTAATCAAAACTAGATTTCCCCTCAAGAGATTCTAAATGCATACCTTTTGTATCGGTTTAAAGTTTATTTTAGAGTGTGGTTGTAGTTACTTTTTAAAGTATTTTTTATTTGGAAATGTATTAAAATAATATTTTTTTTTATTTTAAAAAAATTATTTTTGATACCAGCACATCAAAATGATCTAAAAATACCAAAAAAATATATTAATTTAAAGTAAAAAAATAAAAAAAATTATGGGAGGTGAAGTATCAACAGAGATGCTGTATCATTTCTTTTACCAAAGGGGAAGAAAACTACTATAGAGCTACCATGACCATCCACGCAGGCGAAGAGACAATGTTGTCTCCGCATCAATATAACTTGATGCTCTTGAAAATTAAAATTTGCATACAAAATCACAAATAATTCTTTCACTATTGTTTGAATGTAAATTCTTCAAGAAAAAA